>OMBK01000009.1_pt1 | contig 164386 bp, 147 predicted proteins | sample 1644881 | NCBI WGS metagenome assembly OMBK01 (sample SAMEA103958132, study PRJEB25191) | human gut metagenome | biome: human-associated habitat [ENVO:00009003]; feature: intestine environment [ENVO:2100002]; material: feces | place: Germany | collected 2013/2015
TGACCTTTTACAGTCAAAGCCTCATCTGCCATTGCAATGCCTTAGTTTTATTAAGGTTTATCATACTGCCTTATAAAACCTCAGCATTGCCGGACGGCGTTTTCGGGCATTTCAAAGCCCGAAAATCATACCCCTTTATCCTGCTTTAAAATCGACGGCTTGAAATTCGCTCCAAAACCCACTCAAAAGAGCCAAGATTTCATCCAAAACCGCATCAAAAATCAATCCAAGAAAAGCAAAAGAAAAACGGCTTTTTTCAACTTTAGGCTTTTAGATTATTTGTCATCAGCTCTTACAGTGGGGTACACTAAATTTAACAACACCACTTGTGATTTTTAAATTGTTTTAACACTCCTTTCAAGAAAAAATATAAACCTATACGCATCTTAAAATAAAAATGCATATAGGTTTATCATAGTTTTATTGAATTTTCTCTCCGACTTCATAGTAGCAAAAGCACTAATTTAAGTCAAGTACTTTTAGTTAGAAAAAATTTTAGCCTTTACATATTGTTTATCCATCAAAAATAGAAAGGTAAAATTATATTTCCATTTCCCAAAATCTTCTGAAGAACAAGTGTATAAGGAAATTTTATTTACTGTTTTCTTAAAAGCAGAACATCAAAAACACGGACAATAAATTCTGCCTACAGACGAACGTTTATTTTTGTATAACATATCGGAAATAACCGAATGTTGCAATTGTGCAACCGTATCGGGAATATCTGTATCCGTTGGATCTGCAATAGCAAGGTAAACGGTGGCTGTTTCCCATACCTTTTCTGCAGTGCAGAAAAAGTTTTTGCCGTGTTTTATTTCAACTCAATGACTTTTTTCACAGGGTATTGCGAAATTACCAACGACATTTTTTCTTTTTGCACCCGTTCCATAGGATAGCGTTCGCTGTACACCGCCTCAACAACAAATGGCAAGTGAAAGACCATTTCCGTATTTGGACGCAAGCGGAAGGAATAAGACCCTGCAAGCTGAGGGTACATACAATCCCATAAATCCGCATCCACCCGAAGCATAAGCACATCGTCATTGACCAACAGCGTATCAAACATATCAACGTCGCCGGTTGCTTAAGAATCACTATGTATGTTTATCCTCATATCCACAGGATATTTGGAGAGTACGAGTTGGAAATCGGTTTTGTATAACATATCGGAAGTAACCGAATGTTGCAGTTCTGCATCTCCGTAGCTTATTGCGTATGGGAAGTGTATAATCGCCTCGCTATTTTCTACTAACTTGAACTTTTTTATGGAGTTCAGTTGCGGGTATAAAGCGCTCCAAATTTTATCGTCAACCTGAAGCTTAAAATCGTCAGCCGCAAGAATTGTGTTATACAAATCGATTCCGCTGTTCTCATTGTTATTATTAATATTTTTTACTTTTACTTCAACATCAAAAACATACTCCGGAACATACTGAATAAAAGGGTCGTCTATATCTTTTGGTATATTTAGTTCTTTAATTTGATGTTCTTGAAGGAAATCATCTGTTTTAAAAATTTTTGCAGATAAAACGGTTATGGAATAACCATTTCTGATTTCGCTTGAATCTTCATAGTAATTATCTTCATAAAAGACTTCTGTTCCCATTTCAAATTCTTGTATATTCGGTCTTTCAGCATTCATATTTAAGAATGCTATTTTTACAGTAGCAGAAAGCAATAGCATTACTGAAAAGATTGCAATGATTTTTTTCATTATAATTCACCTGTTTCAACTACATCTATTATTTTTCCGTCCTCAATGGAATAAATAATATCAGATAAAGATTTTAGTATTTCATACTCATGGCACGCAATAATCACAAGCGATTGTCTTTCTTTTTCACGCTGAACAAGACTCTTGACCATTTCCACGCCTTCCGAATCGAGAGAATTTGTCGGCTCGTCAAGAATAACGATTTCAGGTTTTTCCATAACAGCAGCGGCAATTCCCAATCGTTGCTTCATTCCTAATGAATACTTTTTATATTTTTTATCTTTTGCGTTTGAAAGACCAACGAAATCTAAAATCTCATCAATTTCATCGTCAGTCACAAGACCTTTAATTCCTGCAAGAAGTTTAAGATTCTCTTTTCCTGTATATCCGTCAATAAAAGCTGGATTCTCAAGGAGTGCGCCTACGCTCGGCGGAAATGAAATATCCTTGTGTAATTCTTTATCGTCAATATAAACAGAACCGGAAGTCGGTCTTATCAAACCGGTAATCATTCGCATCAACATCGTTTTACCGGAACCGTTAATGCCATTAAAACCTGTTACCGTTCCTGCGTGCATTTCAAGATTGATATTATCAAGAACCGTCTTCTTTTTTATTGTTTTTGTTATATCTGATAATTTTATATTAGCCATATCTATCACTCCCTATTTAATATGTCATACCGTGAAAACACAATAGATCCAATTATCATAGAAGATACCGTTACAATAATCGATATTAATATTCCCGTAGCAGCTCTTAAACCGTTATTAACTACTGCGTTGTTTCTTAACAGCATTGCATAGTTTGAAAATAAAAACGGTGTTTTGTAAAATGCTGCTGATATAATGTGTGTTACAGTAAGCATAAAACTCACATTTGGCTTAACCACAAGAGAAATTGTCATTTGCAACATAGACATTGCAACCATAATAAAAAACGGTAACACAAGCTTTAATCCTATATGAAAGCTTTTATACATATAATAATCAAATTTGCTATTTGAAATCGCAATACAATATTCCGAAACCTCTCCTGAGAATGAAGCTTTTGTTATTAGTCCAAAAATCATTATCGCTGAAAGAATAATCATATTTATAATTGCCATTGTCACAATGATCCAACAGCACTTTGAATACCACCATGTTTTTCTTGAACGTGTATTAATAAGGACAAATTTGCCAAATCCATTCAAATCCTTAAACGGATAAATTAATGTTATAAACATTGCAAAAACAAAAAGCAATGTCCATATTGACGGAAAAGAGAAACTTTGACCGATAACCGGTTTATACTCTTCTTTTCCTGCAAAAATATAAAACACATAATCTGCGAGAGAAGATGGAGTGGAAACGCTGTTTAATGTACAGAAGGTACGATACCTTATATAATAATCAAAGCAAAATGCTGCCGCCATACACAAAACAAGCAAATATTTTTTAAAACTTGAAGCGCAACCATTTTTCAAATCATATCTTAACGATCTAAAAAACATCATTTTTAGTACCTCGTATGATTGTAATCAATCCTGTAATTATGAATAATACTACAAGCTCGATTATTGCATTATGCAGATATATGAGATTACCCGCAGTAGCATGTAAAAATTTCAACGGCGAAAGCTCTCCGATATTTTGAAGCATATCCCTAAACATGCCTGTAGCGTAGTTTGCTATAAGCAATAGAATAAAGGGTACTGTTGTTACTGCAATTTTATTTTTCACAAAAAATGACAAAGCAAGACTTAAGCAAGCATATATACCCGAAAACAAAGAGGTAAGCAATGTCATAGCGATAAGATACATAATCGGATGTGTGAAGAACAGCTTTGATAGCATGATTCCGGAGTAATGTATATAACTGAAATTGTAATAAATATCCGGCTTTACGGCAGGGATAAAACAAGCAACGACTAAAATGTTAAGCAAAATAGGTATAAACGCAACACAGGCGCCTGAGAGAAATGTTGCAATAAATTTTGATATATAATAATTTTTTCTTGTTGTTCGGATAAGCACATTTTTTATGTAGCCGCTTCTAAGCTCAGTTGAATATGACCAACCGTAAGCAAGGCATGCTGTTAATGGAAGTAAAACATAAAAAATATACGGAGCTACGCTGCTCATATCATCGGCTATCCAATATTGATAAAGCGTATTAACCGGCAACCATGGGTTTTCCGAAGCGTGAATCATACCAAAGCTTTTTTTAGAATATAACACAGATACAATTCCGGCAATAATAGTTATAATGCAATTTATGATTAGGGAAAGGTAAAATAATTTGTTATTAAAAGCTTTTTTCAATTCTGTTTTCAAGGACAATATCATTGTTATCTCTCCCTCTCTATTTTCAATGGAATATAGCATATTTTCCTATCAATATCTGTTCCGTTGAGCACAACACTTTCCCCAAGACAAATACAAATATTTTGATTTTCGAGTTCTGTTTTATTAACAATATAACAAAGCTTAAATCTTGCCGTTTCGTCTTTCTTTAATGAAAAATAATAATATTCGTTCTCCTCTGAAGACCTGGTAATATCCTCTGTTTGCTCAAGATAAGCGCAGAAATACGATTCATTTATCGGAAACTTATAGTCATCAGCGAACAGATACATATTTTCAAGTATATGTATATTCTCATCTTCTGTGCCGGTGTAAGACCTTTTTCTTTCAGACTGTTTTTCAATTGAAAGTTCTATACATAGGAGCTGCAAATTATTATCAATCAATTTTCCGTCAGATGTAAAATATTCAGTCTTTCCGTTGCTGTTGGGAAAATCATCTATTGACAAGCTCGCCTCACTTAAATCATTTATAAAGTATGATTTTTCTATGGTATATTTAAATACCGCTTCCGAGGTTTCATCATCTTTAATATAATAATTATTCGGGTTGTCAACTACTTCAATAGTTTGCAATTCTGTATCATTATCTTTAATGGGATTCCCGGTAAGAACACCAAGGCCGAATCTCTTTAATTCATTAAAGTTGCAAGAAGAAAGCAGTAACAGGATAGAACCAAATAATGCAATTATGCAAAGAGGTTTCATAAGTTTTTTCGAATGCATTTTACTTGTTCCTCCAATAAGAGTATTGTAAGACTATATATAAATAATCAACTTATTGATATCAATATCACCTCTTGCTTCTTTTAGTAAATCATGCTTCACATAATGTGAGTCATCGAAATAAATACACCTATTCTATAACTTGAAAATGCCGCTTTTGTCAATAATTCACGATGGACGAATCTATTAAGTTTAAACAGCATCAAAAGAATTTATCTTGTTCTACACATTTGATAAGCTTTTTCTAATACCATAAGAAATGCATCTAAAACTATTCCCATTTCCATTGCAATTCCAACGACAGTAAAATTACTCGCAAAAGTAAACAACAACGAACTTAGCAAAAGCAATCCGCTTAGAACAACTGCAATCAATTTATAAATCGCTTTTTCTTTTGAATTTAACTTCTTATTTTTATGCTCCACTGGGGAAAAATACAAATTAGAATAAATGAAATAATCGTAATACCGCCAAAAACATATAGACCAACGCCTATAATATTCCGAATAATCAGCAAACACATGATATCTATTGCAATGGAACCAATAAAGCAATTCCTATATTTGTTTGCATGATACCCACCTGCATTATAAAATTTTCCCAAAACATGCCAAAAATTATCCCAATTACAACAAATGCAGAATAATTTAATAAAGTACAAATTAAAACTTGTATTGCATATTGATACAAGTTTATATCCTTCTCATCTAAAGCCTGCGCTGTAAGAAGGTTTTGAGCTATTCGTGCAGAAAATTTATCAATCATTTGATAAATTTGAATCTCTCAATTCCTTGTGGTTCTTCCGGTTGATGAATAATATGGCATGTTGTTGCATTGGCGCTAAAAAGCAAAACAATAGATAGAATCCCCACCAAAGTTTTATAGATTTTCAACAAATTAATTCTTTTTTTAATCATATTTTTCATACAAAATTCCTCCTTGATTTGAATTATACCATTCTGATTAACTTTGAAAAGATTATTTTCAAAAGTGATATTGTTTTTTGCAAAAATGATACATTGTGATTGGAGTTATATATCTTTTTGTTAATAAATATAGATTTTTCAAAAATTGAGGTCGTGTCGCTAACCAAATAAATTATTACATGCTTGTCAGTGAAACCTTGCATACTATATTAATAATTATGGATATTTTTAATTAGTATCGGATTTGACGTATCTATAAATGAAATCCCCGTTTTTATTATGAAACTTTCCGAGAAAAAAGTAATTTTTTGTACTGGTTTATAGTTTTTTTGTTTTTTCTATTGACTTTTTTATAATAACTCCTCCATAATTATATAATATGGGGGTGTTTATGTTGCTCAATATATTGATTTGTGACGATGACATAATGATTATTAATAAAATCAATTCACTGTTAAATCATTATTTTTCTCAGCATAGTATGGAATATTTAATTTTTTCATCTGTAGATTCCGCTGAAATCTATGAAAGCGATCAAGTTTTTGACATCGCATATATAGATATTGAAATGCCCGGAATTAACGGTTTAAAGCTCTCACAAAAGTTAAAGCAAAACAATCCCGACATTTTAATTATGATTATTACCGCATTTGAAAGTTATCTAGATGATGCAATGGAAATTCATGTATACAGATATCTTTCTAAACCAATTGATGAAAATCGTTTCTTTATCAACTTGACATCTGCGCTAAAGAAGTATCACAACTTTCATCATGAGATTTTACTTACAAACCAATCTAAAACTGTCCGTATAACAACATCAGATATTATCTACATTACAGTTTCAGGGCATAAAAAAATGATATGTACAAAAGATGCGCTATACTATTCTAATCGATCCCTAACAGAATTGGTAAAGGAGATTAACGAGCCACAAAATTTTGCTTTCTCACACAGCAGCTACTTAATTCACCTGAAATATGTAACATATTTTGATAAATCAAGTGTAACTGTCCGACTAAGCCCATCAAAAACCGAATTATTACCAATGTCTCAGCGTAAATATGTTTCTTTTAAAAAATCCTTTATAGAATATATGGAGAATGCGATATGATACAGCATATTATTTTTTGTTTTGTTTACTTTTTTGAACAAATTGTCTCCTATATTTTTTTCAACAACAAATATGAACGTAGGATTTCATTAAGACTCATAACTCTTTGCTATGCCTGTTCCGGCGTGATACAGTTTTTTATCAGTTTCATTGGTTTCCCAAATTTAAACTCCTTCTCTTTTCTCATCCTAAATATAATCGTTGCTCTTATTTGCTTCAATCTTAGTGTTAAACAGTCTATTTGGTCCAGTTTATCATTAACTATGATGATGATATTGTCAGAAATGCTGGTCATCTATATATTTACTGTTCCGTTCAATTTACAGATTTCAGAGATCACAGAACGAGCTGACGTTATGATTTTTACAACCCTTGGTTCTAAGGCGCTCTATTTCTTCTTAGTGATGGTTTTCTCAAAAATCTCATTTAGAGAAAATAGATATACCAAACATTCTAAATTATACATCTTGCTATATTTGTTACCTTTGTCAACGATAATTATTTTATGGATATTTACTATCTTTTCATTTGGAAGTGTACTTTCTCCTTGGCAAAGTAGTTCTCTAACCATTGTTTCAATTTTGCTATTACTATCCAACTCCATTGTATTCTTTACGCAAGAACAGATGACACGTATACAACAGGAAAACTTTGAGTTGCACTTGGAACAGCAAAAAGAGAGAATTAATATCGAATATTATGAACAACTTGAAAAGCAATATGAGAATTCGGCAATTCTGGTTCATGACACAGAACGCTGTCTTGCTACCATCGCTGAACTAGCCACTCAATCTGACGAAAATGCAATTCTAAATTATATACACGCTTTTATGAAAACGAATCCGATTAATAATCTGCGCATATACAGTAATAATAAATTGGTCAATATCATTGTGACACGCTACTGTGAATTATGTCGAGAAAACCATATTGATACAAATATTGATATTCGCAACATAGATTTTTCATTCTTGAATGACGGAGACATAACCGCCATTTTGGATAATCTTTTAGAAAATGCTTATGAAGCCAGCAAAAAAGCAGAAAAAGGTGAGATAAATCTACATATTGATGCATTTAATGAGAATTATGTTTTAATCAAAATACAAAACCGCTGCCAATACCCGCCAAATATTAAACACGGCAATATTATTACTTCAAAAAAAACTGAAGGTCATGGATATGGGTTAAAAAGTGTGCGCCGAGCTACTGAACGCTATAATGGTGAGATCAAATTTTCGTATGAAAAAGAGAATCAGTTGTTCCAAGTATCAATCTATTTACAACGACCATGCTAAATTTACAGTTACAGAAATTCTTCTAATTGTTTTGCTTTATTACAAATATTCATGAGTGCTATCGTTGTTTTTCCACAATGATCAATAACAAAAAATAAGTCCGCTGACTTTTAAAGTCAGCGCAATATCACCTCCTGCTTCTTTTAGTAAATCATGCTTCACATAACGTGAGTCATCGAAATAAATACACCTATTCTATAACTTGAAAATGCCGCTTTTGTCAATAATTTACGACGAATGCAGAACGAGAGAGGATGAACGCAGAAAAATCGGGCTGACGAGTAAAAATGTCAGCCCGATTTCACATACAATATATATCAATTTTTCTTCGGAAATACGATATCCGTTTCAAAGATTTTTGAATTCTCATCATATTTCCAACCGTAAACAGCATCATATTTTTTGAGCGTTTTCCGTATGCTCTTTGTTCCTACACCGTGTGTTTTTTTATTTTGCTTGGTTGTTTTTAATTCGCCGTTTTCTGCTTTTGGCGAAATCGCACAACTGTTTTTAATGACCAATCCATCGTGGATAGACCCCTTTGAAAAGATATAGACCTGAATAAATCTTTCGTCTGCTCGTTCGGTGGCTTCGACAGCGTTATCAAGTAAATTATTCATCAGCGTAGATAAATCCGAATCCGATACATAATCAAGATTTGCCGTTTTTACATCAATGGAAAACTTAATATTTTTCTTTTCACAAAGCGTTACATACTTGCTGATAATTAAATCAAGCATTTTGTTTTTGCTGATGCCAGTACGGTTGAACTTCTCAATATCAGGATATATGCAGTCAACATATCTTCGGACATCTTCTATATCTTCAAAGTTTCTAATCTGCGTTAAATGATTCTTTATATCATGCGAAAAAATACGCATATCTTTATTGGATTGCTCGATAATCTCAAAATACCGCTTATCCTGTTCTTCTCGATCCTGAATTGCCTTCAATTCATAAAGTTCTTTTGTGTTTTTTAATGAATACTCATAAATTATAAATACCAATATATTAGCGAACAGTAACCCGATACACGAAATTATCCATAGAATGCTCATTACTTTCGTAAGCTGCATCTGATAGGCAATATATCTAAAACAAATTAAAACCATTATGCTCGTTAGCGGCATAATAAACAGCAACCAAAAATACTTGTTGTATGACTCGGTATTTTCTTTTTGAGCAAACAGCTTTAGTATAATTATCATCAAACTAAAGTATATCAACTTACTTGTAGGTACTATCACCAAATAAGCGGAAGGACTGCTTTCAAAAGCATTAAATCCCTTATATAAAACGGAACTTATCGCCATTACCAATATTTCAGAAGCAAACATTACAACCGTAAAAATCAATGAATGAAATACTGCTGTTTTAAAAGAAACATTGTAAAGATACAGAAGAAGCAGAGTGTATGTAACAAACATCAAAATTGTATTTATGTATGTGATGTTCAACTGATATATTACGCCTAAAAAAACAGTATTTAAAAGCATTAAAGAAACTCTTTTTGAAGTATCTTTTTTAGCGTCAAACAGTGAATCGGAATAATACCAAAACAGCAAAAATTCAAAAAGATACATAAATATATCTGTTATAATTTTAGTCATTGTCTATATCCTCGCCTATAAAATCTAAAAAACGCCTTTTAAATTCAGGTTGCTTTCTCGTCGCAACGGAAATTTTTATATCCGAATACGGCTGTGCCAATGTAATTTCATTTCTTTGAAAGTTTTTTATATAGTTCATATTCACTATATAACTGTTATGGGGAACGGCAAAACAGGAGGCGGTAAGCATGGAACGAAGTTGCTTCATGGTTTCTTTTATATTGTAATTCGTTTCTTTTGCATAAATAGAAACACCTTTAAGCTTTGCTTCGGCATAAATAATATCGGAAATTTTGAGCCTTGCAACCTTACTGTCTTTTATATGCAATGTTATAACACTCTCGTTTATAACCGACATTGCTTTATCAAGCGCAGAAAAAATACGGTTCTGTGTTGCGGGTTTATCAATATATCTTGTAACCTGAATGTCCATTGCATCATCTAAATACTGGTGATACGCCGTGACAACAAGGATAACCGTATTTTTATGCTTTTGTTGAATTTGCTTTGCAACAGCTATGCCGTTTGTATCTCCAAGCTCTATATCGAGAAATAATATGTCGTAAATTTCATCGGACTTTAATAAATCAGTTCCCGTTTGAAATTCGTCAATACTGCATTCTATATGACGCAGCTTGAAATATTCTTCCGCATAGCACTTCACCGACAGTCTGCATTCTGTTAAATCATCACATATTGCGATTCGCATAATATCCCCATAAAATCAAATAAAAAAATCGTATAACCATTACTTTGATTATACGATAGTATAATGCATTTTGCAAGTCATCCGGATTTTAAGAAAGCATCAATTATATCGGAAATTATAATTTTATGTTCATCTGAGCATTTCTTTAACTTCTGTATAATTCTGCGTAAAGTATTTCAAAGTTATGTAATCGGTATTTGTTTTTAATTCTGAACGAATATTAAGGAAAAATCAAAATGACTGATTATAAAAAGTATTTGCTTTATAAGGCTATCATAAGAATTAAGCAATATAAAAAGAAGTGTGTGATATACTTTAATTTGAATATTTCTCATGAATCCTGCCTTTATATTGACAAGTGTTATCGTATATGATAACACTATGGAATGCTTTTATATTTCTTGATTAATGTGGTGTTTTGTGGTAAACTACAAATACAATAAAACGAAGGGAGAGATAAGTATGATTTACGAACTTAAACATTTTAATACGCCCATTTTAAAGTTTTCTGCTGACGAAGAAAGCAGTGAACCTAATGTAGAAATCAAATGGGTTACGAAAAACACTTCTCTGCTCCCGTTGGATTTAGAGTTAAATGAAGATGGATTGTTTAAATGGCTTAAACATAGGACAATTCCTTCAAACCGTGCATATGTCAGAACCTTGTTGAGCAAATGCGGACTCAATCTTAACAGACCTTTAAACATTATCAAGGTTTCAAAAGGATTGTCCCTAAACGACTGTTATTGGATTGTTGAGGAAGGTTTTGAGGGAAAGTTTGAGAATTTCAACCTTTATGACAATCATTTGAGCAGAGTTTTAGCCAGTATAGCATTTACCGGTTACGGAAGCAGTATTCGTTCCTCGCTTGCTTCAAGCCCTGAGTTTACAACAAACGGTATGTTACCAAAATGCTGGAGAAGAATAAAAGGTAAGATTTATTTGTATAAAGGCGGAACAACCGGTGCTTCAAACACGGGAATGGAGCCATATTCGGAGTTTTATGCACATCAAGTTGCTCAAGCAATGGAAATAGATTCAGTTTCATATAACATCAGCAAGTGGAAAGGTGAGCTGTGTTCTTATTGTGAACTTTTCACAAGCAAGGATTATTCTTTTGTCCCTGTCGGAAAAATAGTGAAAACCGGCGGCATGACAGCCGTTAGAGAATTCTATGAAAATCTTGGCAAGGAATATGTAAAAGCATTAGATGACATGATTGTGCTTGATGCCTTGATTTGTAATACTGACAGACATTACGGCAATTTTGGCTTCTTGGTCAATAACAAAACAAACAAGATTGTTGCGCCTGCACCTTTGTTTGATCATGGCAACTCACTTTATAATTTTGCAGGAAGAGACGATTTGGAAAGTTATGATGCGTTCTCTCAATATGCAGACACCTTATTGCCTTGTGTATATGATGATTTTATATTGGAAGCTAAAAAAGTGTTAACAAAAGAACACAAAGAGCATTTACGCAAGTTGTTGCAATTTAAGTTTAAGAAACATTCGAGGTATAATCTTCCCGATCAAAGGCTAAAGTATCTTGAAAAGAGGATACATGAAAGAGTGCAAATGCTGCTTCAGTAAACTTAAAAATGAAATTCAATTAAAAAGTATAATCCCTGAGTGATCGGGGATTATTTTTTAGGCTTTTAAGCTTTTCTGTGTAAAGATTATGTACACCCGTCGCCTTTTGACTACATATTCAACGACCATTTATTGACCACTTACGAACGGAAAGCGGGATAAAAACACAGCACTAAATTAAAAAACAGTCATTTCAATGTATAAAAGAAATGGCTGTTTTTCGTTGTTTTGAGTGTATTTTATATTTTTTCATCTGTTTCGTAATCAGCAGGTCGCCGGTTCAAGTCCGGCCAGTAGCTCCAAGGGCAGAGATAATCTCTGCCTTTTATTTTATTTTATTTTTTTTTTTTTTTTTTTTTTTTTTTCTGAAACGCATTTCAAAATTCAATACGCAAAGCGTGTCGCACATTCAAAGGATTTAGAGGCTTCGGCACAAAAGAAAACGGACGATGCCTTAGCCGATATGCTCAGCGGTAAGGATTGATGAATGTGTAATTAACTATTTGGTTTGTTATAATTAGGTGGGTGATTAGTTTGACGGAATTAGAAAACAGTTTAATTGAAACAGTCTATAAAAAGTATTACACAGGCGAGCATGGTGAATGTAGATATTATGGCATTTGCAAAAAATGTTTAAAGAACAAGCAACCAAAGCATCAATGTGACCGTGTAAGAATAGGCGAAAACTATGGTAAAAATAAGTTGCCTAAAATCTTATTTGTAGGAATTGAGGGCTTTTGTGATTATGTTAACGAATATAATGTTGTGAACGCTTTTTCAAGACCTTCATCAACTGCAAATAATGCTCACTATAATGGCTTACTATATATAATGCAATATTTGTTGTCCTCTTATGGCAAATGCCCGAAGCCTAAGAAAGTTGAAATTAATAATGATGACCAATTTAATCTAACAGATAAATTCGCATTAACGAATTTGTATCGTTGTGCATTCGTCTCAAAAGATAGCCCGAATGAAACACGAGGGCTTTCACATACAGCAGGAATGAAAGAGCATTGCCCAGAAATTTTGCTTGATGAAATAAATTATCTATGTCCGAATATTATTGTTATCCAAACTTCTCAATGGCCCAAAGGGCTGTTTGATAAAATGAAAGATAATTACGAATTTAATGAGCCTGAATTGAGTTTTGGAAAATATAATGAAACTTCATTGTACAAAGGCCACATAGGAAACAAACCTATTTTTTTACTCTGCACTTATCATGGGGCTTATGCAAAATATAGTTCTGAACAATACTTATCAGAACAATTAAATCCTGTTCTTGATAAAGCAATCGAATTGATGAATTCAAAAGCATAATATTCTCTTTAACACCACGGTGAGAAATCATTGTGGTGTTTTATTATGCCCGAAATTCGGCACATAGCGTTTTATATAATCACATCAAGAAAGGGTGATGATATGAAGCAAGGCGTGTTTTGGATAATTGATAATAAGTTGCTTGCAATTCCGTTTGACAAAAGTAAATATCCCGACGGCATTGCAAAATCCGCCGATACATATAATCACGAAAAACTGTGGAAATATGTTAAGCCCCAAAATTGCAACAAGCCGTATAATTACTACTCTCGTGGCAGGGTTGTCAAAGGAACTAAAAGCAAAGCGATTATTTATATGAATCCAGATATATCAAACGAGTTTATCTTAGGTATAAAAGAAGCGTTTGAAATTGAGGGCGAACCGATTATTAAGTTGGATTTCAGCAAGCATTATAAATGTTATTTAGATTAAGCAAAACGGAGGAGAAATTATGAATCGCTCAAAAAACGATCATATAATTGAAATGGCAAAAAAATTTATTGATAATTGCAACAGCTTTGAAATTAAAGATTTGGATGCCGACAAACAGTATCTCAACAATTTACCCGCAATAACTCCTTTCACCGATCGTATTAAAGAATACTTAACCCCGTTTGAGGAAGAACAAAATCAAAATCTTACAAAAACGAGTAGCAATGATTTAGATGAGCTTTGCATATTTGAAAAAGATATGTTTAAGTTGTTTTGTACCGATGAATTTAATACATATCTTGTAAGAATGGTGAACAGCTTTGTTATCGAAGCCGTTAACGGAGGCAAACGAGTTTTAATTATATCGCCTTTTTCTAATGCAATTGTTCGCAATTTCTTAAAAGCTGTTGGACGAAAGGATCACCAAAACAACCTTTTTTGGTTTGATGATAAAAAGCTTTATTTTTGCGAGTGTATGTCCGATGATAACATAATTGCTTTTACAGAGGATATTAAATCAAAAATTCTCGATTTGAATATAGATATTGTCTACATTCCGTATCTTGAGGCCTTGCTTAAAAAATACAGCGCAAAATTACAAATTGATGTGTTGAAATACTTTTATGATTTTGCTTTTGATAAGAAAATTTGTATCGTTTCAACCTTGTCGTCATTTGAACAATACAAAGGCGCAAATGATGATTGCTTGTTTTATCCGCAGCATAAATTAGATGTTTGCGTGTTAGGGAAAATTCTGCCTATGGAGGCATTGTACATTACTTCGTTTTCAAATAATACAGCGAGCTTTGAAAACTGGAGTGTGTGGAATTATATTAACGATACCCCGTCAAAAGTTTCGGTGCAAAGCCTTGATAATTTTTATACCTTTGATTCAATAAAGATAAATGATGAAGAATTTAATAATATGCAGCTTTAAAAAATGTTTTATGTCCGAAAAAAGATAAATATGTGGGTGTTATGCGGTTGTTCGTATAAAACGGCGAAATAAGTGCCTCGGATGGCGGTTGACGAAAAAATACGATTTGCTATAATGAAAGCAAATAAGCGAAGGGGGAATTTATATGAGTTTTGATTTAAGTGCTGTTCCGACCTGTGAGCTTGTCGATGAACTCAAGAAAAGAGAGGGCGTTTGGACAACCTCGGTCGAGCCTTATGAGGATTATTCAATTACCGTCGGCGAAGAGATAATCAAGGATAGCGGACCGGTTGTTTTATTAAAGATTTGGGATTGATTCTTGTAGTGTAATATTTTTATTTTTATAACTTAGGTTTTATTATAAATCATGGTATGATGTAGAAAAAACAAAAGGAGACAGTTGAGATGGATGAGTTGAAAAAATTAGTCGAAAATTTAGAAAAAGAAAATGATGAGAAAAAGCAAGAAAAAATATTACAAGATATTGGTAAAGCACTTGTAACAGAATATGAGATTATAGTTGATGGAATAAAAATAGAGCCATTATGGGTTGAAGCATATTATTATAGTCAAAATAAATTTGCTGATTGCAATACGCACTTGGATGATAAGCAAAAAAACAGATTTGGACAACTATATTTTCATAATAAAGGTTATGGCGGATTTGACATATGCCTTTCAAATTCCGATGATTTTTACCTGTCATTTCTGTTGAAAGCAACGCTTATTAACGGAGAGTTCAGTACACAAACAGGTATTTATGATTTTTTGACTGCTAACGATAAAAGCGAATCCGAATTAGAAAATAAAAAAGATGTATTAGTAAAAAAGAATTCGCCTGAAAGCCATGAAATTAAATATGCTGAACGTGTCGGAATAACTAAACCATGCTATAAAACAAAAGCATTAGCAATGTTCTCGTTTGATGCTTTAGGAAACGATAAATATAATTTCACATTTGCACACAAAGTTTTAATGCCTTTAGTAAAAGAAGAAATGCAAAATTATAAAAACATCTCTACTCAAAATCTCACGGAAAGCGATTATAAAAAAAGATGTAAAAAGGTATTCGGATGGATACCGGATGCCATAAATGATATTTTGAAAGATCTAAACTAATGCTTTATTTTTCATCTCAATTAAACACACCAAAATACAAACCTGCGGCGGACAGAATGTTCGCCGCACTTGATTTATTTAATATAAAATATAAATTATTAAATAATACAAATGATATTTGGGCAAGGGATTTTATGCCGGTGAAAACAAAGTCGGGCAAATATGTATCATTTCGATACGAGCCGAGTTATCTTGCAGACGATCCGCAATTAAGAACGAATTTCAAAACCGATATTGCACCGAACTTTAAGGTTGATAACCTTGTTTATACAGATATAAATTTAGACGGTGGGAATGTGGTCTTTTCTCCGTCCAAAGAAAAAGTTATCATAAGCGACAGAGTTTTTTCGGAAAATCACGGCATAAGTGAAGCAGAACTCACAGCCAAACTTGAAAAATTGCTCGAAGCAAGTTTAATAATCATTCCATCGCTCAAAAGCGATATGACAGGACATGCCGACGGTATGGTGCGATTGGTCGGTGAAAATACCGCTATCGTTAATGCTCCGCTGTCGCCGTATGGATTTGAAACGAAAGTTAAAAAGTCTTTGCAAAATTACGGATTTAATGTTATTGATTTTCCGTATTTTTACTCAAAGGGTGACAGTGCCGTCGGTTGTTATCTTAATTATTTAGAAACGGAGAAATCTATATTTCTGCCGGTGTTCGGCGTTGACACGGATAACGAGGCAATAAATAAAGCAAAAAATATTTTTGATAAAACAATTATCCCGGTTAATATCAACGAAATTGCCAAATACGGCGGTTTACTTAACTGTATCAGTTGGGAAGATTAAATCAAGGCAAATATAAAAAGAGGTTTGCTCCGATTGAAGGGCAAACCTCTTTTATCGTTAGTGATTAATTCATTTCCAATATCTATTAATAAGTCGTTGCATATTTTCTCTGCCGACCGGATTCATTGTGTGCAACTTGACAGGATAATATTGCTCGGTTTCTGCAAGATAGTCAAGCAATTTAATTCCGTCACCGCCGTCAAAAGCATAGTCGCCTAAATCGTGATCTAAGTCAAGTTGTTCAATCGGTTCTTTTGCGTTTTTAATCAATTCAATTGCTTCATTAACGCTGTGACAATGAATATAACCGTTTGGAGCAGGTCTTATATCGTCCAGCCAAATTTTCATTATACACACCCCTTTGTTTTCTAAGTCATCCTGAATATTTCATTTTTATTTTGCTTCATTGTACATGTAAATGATACGATAAATCGTTTTTACTCAAATTCTTCTTTATGTTTCATAAATAAGTCAAACATCAAACGAACGCTCTTCAGCTTGGTCCAGGAATCAACAACCTTTGAGTTATCATCAAGATTGTAGATTTTTGCATGTGGTATAGATAAAAAAATCGGCGAGTGCGTTGCAATAATGAATTGATAATTGAAGAATCGAGCAGAGGAATTGATATGGTCTGCAAGCTTTATCTGATTTTCAAGTGATAAACTGTTTTCCGGTTCATCAAGCAGATAAAGTCCTTCGTTTTCCATTTGTTTTATGAAATACTGTATTGCCGTTTCTCCGTTGGAGTTTTCTTCTTCCTCACGCTCCAATCTTTTTTTCAAAAAGGCAGATTTGCTTTTCAGTGCCTCATACCGGGTGTGCCACCTATCATAATCTTCCAAGGATTGCAGATTTGGACTGCCTGCCCTTATCTCCCAATATTCTTCGTTTACATCTTTTGTTTTGCTGAACAATTGCTTATTAAATTCCCGTTTTTTCATTGAAAGGTTAAAAATATCATCACTTGTTATAATTCTGCTGTTATGATTGAAAAACTGTGCATATTCTCGAAAATCATCCTCGTTATACTTGCACATATCCAAGTAGTCGTTGAGAAAACGTCCGGAATTAAAAAGTGAGTCACGTTTTAACCGTAGTTTTTCTGCAATGATATTCAGTGCCGTGGTTTTTCCGCACCCGTTTTCGCCGTAAAGAATCGTGATGCTATCAAATTCTATCTTATTAAGGCTAACATACGGAAGAACATTGAATGGATAAAAAGAGCCGGTATGAAAGAGAGGCCGCCGATCCGCCTCAAGGCTGTCACCGGGATGTAAAAAGTCAAGTTCTTGAGACAGTGACGAAAAAGAAAAACTTTTTAAATAAATCATTTTTTGACACTCCATTATAAAACTAATTTAAGTATGATACTTCAAAGTGATTTGCAATTCTTAAATGAATAATAGCTAGCACTCGATCTGCCCACACCTTCTTATAATTATAACGATCGTGATGAACGAAAAACGGTACAAATGATTTATTAAAGTGTTATTAGAATGAAATACGGCGGAACTTATGTACAGAAAAAGTCGCATAGCCTATTGCATAATGTGAGCATAAGATATAAAATAAGTTTGAGGTGAATATTATGCTTGGAAGCAGACCAAAGAAAATGATGAATATGTATGTTTACGATATACTAAGGCGAAACACCGATGCCGAGCATCCTATGACGCAGAGAGAAATCCAAAAGCGGCTTGAAAGCGAATACGATATGACGGTTGATAGGAAAGCGGTCAAAGCTAATCTTGAAGATTTAATCAATGACGGCTCATACAACATTGAATATTCAACCAAAATTCGTTTTACCCCAAATCGTTCAACGGGAGAAATTGAGAAAAGCGAAATTTTAACCGGCTTTTATTACAACAATGTATTTACCGATTCTGAGCTTCGGCTGCTTATGGACTCGGTTCTGTTCTCAAAAAGCATTCCGATGGCAAATAAAAAGGAACTGCTTGTTAAACTCAAGGATTTATCAAATAAATATTTTAAATTCAGTACGGCAAATATTCGGTTCTATGAAGCAGCCGACAGAGAAATTAACAAAGAATTATTTTACACTATAGAGGTGCTTGACGAGGCGATTTCAAATGGCTTACAGGTTAAGTTTCTCTATAACGAATACGGTGTCGATAAAAAACTTCATCACCGTATAAACAAAAACGGCGATGTCAGAGAATATATAATCAATCCATATACTATGGTGGCAAACGGCGGTAAATATTATCTTATTTGCAATTACGATAAGTACGATAATCTTTCTCATTATCGTATTGACAGAATCAGTAATATTGAAATTTTGGACACACCCAGAAAGCCTAAAAAACAGGTTGAGGGGCTTGTGGGTCTTGATGTTGCAAAGTATATGCAGGAGCATATTTTTATGTTCGGCGGTAAGTCAATCAGGGCAAAATTTGAAATGCCTAAATATTTAATTTCAGATGTACTTGATTCGTTCGGAGCGAATGTTAATTTTACTGATATCGGCGACGGCAATGTGCTTACAAGCGTTAAGGTTAATGAAAATGACATACGCTATTGGGCAAGACTGTACGCAAGCCAAATCAAAATCACCGAACCGAAAGAGCTTGTCGATATGTGCAAACAGGATATGATAAATGCATTAAAATTATATGAAGATTAAAAGGTGATAAAATGGATGTTAAACAGCTTCTTGATAATGTAAAACAAATACACAGAATCAATTTTCAAGATATAATTACCATTGACGGATATGATGAGAATTTTGCTTTTAATGATAAATATTATGATATTGAAAATCAAAGATTTAGAAATCAAGTGATATCTTGTTGTCATAGATGTGAAGAAAAAAATTGTAATACTGTTATTGTAGACGGAAACAGTAATTCAAAAGAATACAAATATCAATCTTATAAACTTGAAAATGTATCGCATGGTAGTCATACCATTGATTTTTTAAATGCTTCCGGACTTACCGAAAACGACATAATTCAGAAATTTAAAACCGGATGGGATGATACTCCTGTTTTGTTCTTGATGGAAAATCCGAGTGTTAATTATCATAATATGTATCATATTTGCAATGATAAATATCCCACAAATGCATGGTATTGGATTTATGGAAAAAAAGAACTTTTAGACAACAATAACCTTGATGATTATTTGAAACAGGGATGGTATGGCGATATGGTATATGCCTTGTTAAATTACTATAAACTGTCAAATGCATATTTAACAAACATCATTAAATGCGGAATGAATAATAAAGGTTCTTTTGAAAATGAGGAAGAAGCTTATAAAAATGAAAAGTATTTGGGAACTAAATTGTACAAAGAACAATGCAAAAAAACTTGTATGACAAATATTCTTGCTAATGAAATCAAATGTTTAACTAATAATAGCAATAAGTTAAAAGTAATAGCTTTTGGTAAAAATTCGTATTCTCTCGCTAAAGAGTTTTTTCAATATAACGATGATGAAACAGTTTCAAAATTAAACATTCAGTTGGTTCAATTGCCTCACCCTTCAAGTAGATTGAGTAATATTTATAGAAAATACATAGTTAAGGGGATTATGAAAGATTTACTTTCTGATGACAAAAAATTCTTAATAAAAAAGCCAAAATAAAATGTTCGTTTAATTGATGATATTATTGATGAGTTTAATGCAAATGGGATTGAAGTTAAGCATTTATCTAAATTATACAAGACGCAAAAGAATCTTGTTTTGAGGTATAAAGAAAAAACTTCTATATTTAATGACAGAAAATATATAACTGAAGTGTTCATAATGGCAAACCCTGATAATAAATATATATGTAATCCGGTTAAAATTGGTTATGGATATAATTTCATAGATGAAACATATTGGGGTTATGATTACAGTAATAAGGAATCTATTCCTGTTGAGTCTATAAAAACTTTTGATATATTTAAAAATATAATTGAAAAGATGGTAAATGAATAATATGACCTATGTAATATCTGACCTACACGGTTACTCGATAGAAAAATTAAAAACATTGCTTGAAAAAGCCGGGTTTTGCGAAAATGATTTTCTTTACATACTCGGTGATGTGATTGACCGAAACGGCGACGGCGGTGTTGGGATTTTGCGGTGGTTGCTCTCCCAATCTAATGTTCAGCTTATTCTCGGCAATCACGAGGCAATGCTTCTTGCTTGCGAGTTTTTGTTTGATGAAATTACGGACGACAGCATTGCTGATTTTGACAGCGAAAAAATAGAAATTCTATCAAATTATCAGCTTAACGGCGGTGATGTTACGCTGAAATCGCTTGCAAAACTGAACAAAGAATCGCCCGAAACGGTTTGTGATATTCTCGATTATCTGCGTGACTGCCCACTGTATGAAGCTGTTACGGCAGGAGGAAAGGATTATTTCCTTTGTCACAGCGGCATTGATGGTTTTGAAAGGTGCAAAAAAATCAGCGACTATCCTGCCGATGCTTTTATTTGGGCGTGGCCTAGAATTGACGATGAATATTTTGACGATATTATAACCGTTTTCGGTCACACACCGACAATGAATTACGGCGAACAATATCGCAATAAAATAATCAAAACGAGAACTTGGATTGATATTGATATGGGCGCAGCAGACGGCAAAACCGAGCCTGTCCTCCTCCGCCTTGACGATATGAAAGAATTCAGAAATTGAATATAATTATTTAACACCACGATACTTTTTATCGTGGTGCTTTTATATGCAAAAAAAGTGTTCGGTGGTGTTTTCAATAAAGCGGATGGCCTATTTTTGTCCCACTTGCTTTTGTATACTCCTGTTAAGGTGGTGACAATATGAGCAGCAGTAATACAAAGAATATATTGGACGAGTTTTTTCAAAACTTAAAGGATTTTGGCGATAGACTTTCCATGGAAGATATAGATGTCGCCGTCGAATCGCTTCAAATTGCATTTGATGATTTGAGGCTCATGAAAAAAACGGCTGTTGAAAAGAAAAAAGAAGCCGAACGCAAGCAACGAGAAGAAGATGAAAAGCGAGAAAAAGAAGAAAAAATCCGTAAGCAGAAGGAACATATTAAAGAAGTAACATGTATGGATCTTCCACTTGACTGGAACAATCCTTTTAATGCGGATGAGCGTGCATCCGGAATATATATCGAAAGTATCTCAGACGCACTTGTAAAATCTTTAACAACGCTCGGAAGGGTCGATATTGAATTCATTGCATCGGTTACAGGCAGTGATTACAAAACCGTTATAACCACCCTAAAAGGCTCAATTTATCAAAATCCGTTAACTTGGAACGAGTGCTTTTATCAGGGCTGGGAAACAGCCGATGAATATCTTTCCGGCAATCTTATGCAAAAGTGGAAAGAGGCAAAAAAGGCAAACAAAAAGTATAACGGATATTTTAAAGATAATGTCAAGGCCATTGAGTCGGTTCTTCCGCCGACTGTTGCAACTGAGGATATTTATATAACTCTTGGTTCACCGTGGGTACCGTCAGATGTTATTGATGATTTTATTGAGCATCTTTTTGGCGGACAAGCAAAATACTGGAGTAACAGTAAAAGCACACAAGAATACCTTTCTGTAAAACATGACGAGCTCACCGGAACATGGGAAATACCGGAAAAAACTCGCTATGGACATGGCGTGACAGATACAGACTCTTATGGTACAAGCAGACTTGAGGCCTTATATATTCTCGAAAGAACGCTTAATATGAAAACGATTGCCGTAAAGAACGAGGTTGCTTGCAAGATAAATGCTTCGGGCAAAAAGCGTGTTATCAACAAAGAGGAAACTTTGCTCGCTCTTGAAAAACAGCAGAAAATGATTAAAGAGTTTCAGGATTGGGTGTGGAAAGACGAAAAGCGTAAGAAACGTCTGGAAACCATATTTGAAAACAAATACAGCTGTGTTCGCAGGAGAATATTTGACGGTTCGTTCTTAACTTTTCCGGATTTATCTCCAAATATAACTCTTTTTCCATATCAAAAAAATGCAGTTGCAAGAATTATTTTCACACCGAATACCCTTCTTGCTCACGATGTCGGAAGCGGAAAAACCTATATAATGATTGCTTCCGGTATGGAACTCAGAAGAATGGGACTATCCAAAAAGAATTTGTATGTTGTTCCAAACAACATTGTCGGTCAATGGCAAAAAATCTTTATTGAAATGTATCCTAATGCAAAGCTTTTGACTGTTGACCCCAAAAGCTTCGTTCCTTCAAAGAGAGATACGGTGCTTGAAAAAATCAGAGACGAAGAATTTGACGGCATCATTATGGCTTACAGCTGCTTCGAACAGATACCGCTTTCGCAAGATTTTTACATTGATGAGCTTCGGGATATGAAAGAAAAAGTAAATGACTTACTGAGTGATTCGAAAAAGGTAACCAAGAGTCTTAGAAAGAAAAATGAAAAATTGGGGGAACAACTTGCCGAACTTGCGACCACGCTTAATAATATTGATTGCGGCGTTTTCTTTGATGATCTTGGTATAAGTCGTCTTTATGTTGATGAAGCACACAATTACAAAAATGTACCTATCGAAACAAAAGCGGACAATGTGCTTGGAATTACTCGCAGCGGCTCAAAAAAATGCAAAGATATGCTTGATAAGGTTCGTGTAGTTCAAAAAAGCGGAGGGGGAGTTGTTATGGCGACAGGAACACCGATAACCAACTCAATAACCGATGCGTTTATTATGCAAAAATATTTACAAAACGGAGAACTGGGACTTCTTGATTTGCAGAACTTTGACAGCTGGACAGGTATGTTTGCCGAAAAATCAACTGAATTTGAAATAGATGTTGATACCTCAAGCTACCGCCTTGCTACAAGATTTTCAAAATTTCATAATCTGCCGGAGCTGACAACGCTGTTTTCACAGATTGCCGATTTTCATCATATGGACGAGGTTAACGGAATCCCTGCGTTTGATGGCTATTCGGATGCGCTTATCGGTAAAACGCTAAGCTTTGAAAATTATTTGAATCTTATTTCTTCTCGTGCGGATGATGTCAGAGCCGGCCTTGTTAACAGAAGCGTTGATAATATGCTTAAAATCACAACAGACGGTCGTAAAGCTGCACTTGATATAAGGTTGGTTGACTCGAATGAGCCATTTACACAGCAGTCTAAAGTGTATCGATGTGCCGAAAATGTTTTTGATATTTATCTAAAAACCGACGGAACGCAACTTGTCTTTTGTGACACATCAACGCCTAAATCGAGTTTCAATATGTATGACGAACTCAAACGGCTGTTGATTGAAAAAGGCATATTGCCGTCGCAAATTGCGTTCGTCCATGATGCAACAACTGAGGCAAAAAGAAACACATTGTTCAAAAGGATGAGAAACGGCGATATTCGTGTCTTAATCGGTTCAACCTTTAAGCTTGGTATCGGAGTTAATGTTCAGGATAAACTGATAGCCATTCATCATCTTGATGTTCCATGGCGACCGGCTGATATGACTCAGCGTGAAGGCAGAATACTCAGGCAAGGCAATCAAAATCCAAAAGTTCAAATATTCCGCTATATCACCGAGGGAAGCTTTGATGCGTATTCGTGGCAACTGCTCGAAACGAAACAGAGATTTATTACAAGCTTGTTGTCGGGCTCGTACACAGAGCGTGAAGGTAGTGATATTGAGGATACCGTTTTGAATTATGCTGAAATTAAGGCTCTTGCAGTAGGCAATCCTCTTGTTAAAAAGCGTGTTGAAACCGCAAACGAACTTTCTCGCTATTATACCTTGCAAAGAAAATTGGTCGAAACGAGAATAAGACTTGATAAGGAACTTAAAGAGCTCCCGTCAAAAATGCTTCATCAGAAAGAGCTTATCAAAAAGGCAATGCAGGACAAGCATTATTTTGACCAATATCGCAAAGACGTGCCGGTTGCGGTGACCTCTGCTGACAAAAACAAAGAAGCGGAAAAAAGAAAGCTGTTGCGTGAAACACTGTTTAATGCAGTCAAAAACAATGAATTACAAATCAAAGAAAGGACAGCCTTCGAATATTGCGGATTTAAGATTATTCTGCCTGCAAATATGGCAAAGGGAAAGCCGTTTGTTTGGTTAGAACGGGAGGGCAAATATTATGTTGAACTCGGCGATACAGAGGTTGGCATTTTAATCAGAATCGACAACTATCTGAACAATCTTGATAAGCATATAGAAAATCAGCAAAAGCAATTATTCAATATGGGTGAGCGCAAAAAAGGCATTCAAAAGGAACTTGGCAATGATGAAAACTATGCGGATGTTATTGCCGAATTAAAAGAAAAGCTTGCAGAAATAGATGATAAATTAGGGGTGAACAAAAAGTGAGCGGAAAAGAACAAATAAAAAATGCAAATATTCCGCAGATGAATATTAACAGACTTGTAGATGAACTGACAACGGCATATTGTAATATAATCAATGCAAATGTGCCTATCAGAAAATTTCCGTCAGTTATGCTGTGGGGAGCGCCCGGTGTCGGCAAATCACAGGCTGTTCGACAGATTGGAAAAGAAATAGAGAGTCAAACAGGAAAAAAGGTACATATCACCGATGTGCGGTTGCTCCTTTTTAATCCGATTGACCTGCGTGGTATTCCGACTTCAAATGCAGACAAGACGCTTGCCGTTTGGCTAAAACCGCAAATTTTTCAAATGGACGAAAGTGACAGCATTGTCAACATCCTTTTTCTTGATGAAATTTCAGCAGCACCTCAATCTGTTCAGGCGGCGGCATATCAGATTACGCTTGACAGAGCAGTTGGAGAACATAAACTTCCCGAAAACTGCATAGTCATTGCTGCCGGCAACAGAACCACCGATAAATCCGTGGCATTTAAGATGCCAAAAGCACTTGCCAACCGACTTTTGCACATTGAGGTTGAAGGCAGTTTCAATTCGTGGAAACAGTGGGCTATTCAAAGTGGAATAAACGAAAAGGTTGTCGGATTTCTTACTTTTAATCGTGAGCGTCTTATGAATTTTGATTCTAATGCCGACGACCTTGCTTTTGCAACACCTCGTTCGTGGGAGATGGTGAGCAACATTTTAAATTATGTAGATTCTGATGTTGACAAGATGTATTCATTGATAGCCGGTGTAATCGGGTTTGGACCTGCCATTGAATTCAGAACATGGTCAAAGGTGTATAATGACCTGCCCGATATAGAAGAAATATTCGACGGAAAACAGCCAAAAGTTCCTACACGCACGGATGCCATGTATGCGTTGTGTGCTTCTATGACTGCTTACGCCAGAGAGTATAGAGATGATATGAAGCGCATAGCAAATTCGATAATATATGCCCAACAAATGGCTCCCGATTTTTCAACGGTTTTGCTTAAAGACTATATGTATATAGAAAAGGATTACAGAAAGAAGCTTCTTAATATCCCCGAATTTTCTGCATGGCTGAACTCGAAAGGGAAGTTGTTAAATGGAAATATCTAACAAAAAAGTAAGGCAGTATATCAATCGGCTTCTTTTGGCACGAATGCGTATTCTGTGTAATCACGGCTTTTACGGTTTGCTGTTAATGCATATGATTTATTCTATTGATGAGGGCTGCGAAACTGCCTATACCGACGGAGTGCGTATTGCGTTCAGTCCGTTTTTTCTTGAAGAACTGTCAGATAAAGAATTAGACTATGTTTTGATGCACGAGATACTTCATGTTGTTCTTCAACACTGTTTAAGAGGTGAGTACAAAGATAATGAACGGTATAATATTGCTGCCGATATAGTGATAAATTCAACTATTATGCACGAGAATGACGACAAGGCGAGCAGTATAACCTTGTCAAAATACGGCGAAAGTATGCACATTGCTCCTGACGGAAAGGAAGGTTATCTTTATACAGCCGAAGAAGTTTACGAGATGTTACAGAGCAAGCAAAAGATTTTTGACAGCGGAAACAAAAAATCAAATGCAAAGAGATGGGACGACCATTCTCAATGGGGAAAATTTGAAGAAGACAGCAAGCTGAGAGATGTCTGGGTAAAGAATTTCGCAGAGTGTTGCGAAGCTGTTAAAGTCCGTGATGCTTCAAACAACAGAGGAACGCTTCCGATGTTTGCACAGCGTATGCTTGAAAAATTAAAAAAACCGCAAACAGACTGGAGGACGATATTGAACGATTTTATTCAGGAAGAAATTTGCGATTATTCCTTTTCTCCACCGGACAGAAGATTTCAAGACAGTCCGTTCTTCCTCCCGGATTTTAATGAAATAGGTAAAAACGATAATGTTAGTGATATATTGTTTTTCATAGACACCTCCGGTTCAATTTCAGACAATGATATGACTGCTGCTTATTCCGAAATAAAAGGTGCGATTGACCAATATGACGGAAAACTGCAAGGCTGGCTCGGCTTTTTTGATGCGGCGATTATTGAGCCGAAACCGTTTTCATCGTTTGAGGAATTTAATGTTATAAAACCGGCAGGCGGAGGCGGAACAGATTTTCAAATTATTTTTGAATATGTCAATCAGCATATGAAAGAAAAAGAGCCAAACTGTATTATCATTTTGACCGACGGTTACGCTCAGTTTCCTAAAGAGGAACTTGCAAACGATATTCCTGTTCTCTGGCTTATAAATAATCAAGATGTAACTCCACCGTGGGGCAAAGTCGCAAGATTCACCGTTAGAGCATAAAAAATCAATTAGAAAGATAAGAAAATCATTTATAAAAAGTGCCGACTCGGTGACAAGCTTTTTAATTTTGTCTGTATAATCATTAAGAAAACCGTTTTTATAATGATTGTAGATTTCGTTGGTGAGACACGCTCCGCAAAGAGGGGAAAATATATAATTAAGAAAATTCACTTTATGTTTTAGAAATTCAGCTATCCTGAAAGATGATTCTTAACGTAAGCGAGTTACTTGCTGTTGTTCGGAAAGACATTTATATAGTTTGTCGGGTTTGGCACAGTAGGATTCTGTACTTATCGTTTATCAAAAAAAGAATGTAGGACAGCAAAAGCCATATGTATTTACAGGATATTTTATGTACTTAAAAAGGTACATCACGAATGATATTATATACGCGTAAGAAAAAACCGGAAGTCAGTTATTTGTTTTTGGAGGTTTATTATGCGATATTACAAAATTGAAGCTACCGTTCTTTCGGATGTTGAAATTCCGAGAAAAAAGTCGGACGTTTTTGATGAATTTGCTGATAATATGCAGAGCCTTTCACAGACGTTTTATATCAAGTCGGATAAAAAAGACTATGTTTTTGCCATAAGCACCGGCAATAATAATGTTATCTATTTCGGAGCGATTATAAATGAGCACGGCAATATAAAAAGTGTCCTCGATAATTATATGAAATTATGCAATTTCAAGACGGAGTACAACTCTATCGAAGAACAGGTCTTTGATAGACTAAGGGATAATCTCCGAATAGCAGAATATTCAAATTTTATAAGAGATGATGAAGATCTCACCGAAAAATTTGGCATAACTCCTTTATTAAATCAACACGGTTTTAACAGCTTAAAATACGGTGAAAACATTATTGAATTAAAAAGCCGAGAGAAAATTGTCGACGAGGCGAAAAAACATCTGTATTCAGACAGCTTCCTTCCGGAAATCGACAGGATTTATGCAGGCAAAATGCTTAAAGCTCCAATAGGTCATCCTGTTCATTATTTCCTTAGAACGCGCTTAAATGAAACGAGAGAGGGACTTTCGCGCTCGCTGATTTCAGCACTGTATGATAACGGTCGAATTTTTAATAAGCGTTATACTTATGTTGACTTTTATGAAAATGAAAGTTTTAACGATAGTGCCCTTGAAGCGCTTTACAGAAGCTGCGGAGGCGGTGCAATAATCATCAGGTATCACTCGGATGATGAAAGCAACGACCGGTTTGCGCGAAACAACCGTAATAGCATTGAGAGAATTTGTGAAACGGCAAAAACATTCTGCCAATCCGTATTGACTGTTTTCTGGACGAATCTCGATTCCGTAAAAACACGCGATTCTTTTCTTGCAAATCTGACGTCTGTGCCGATAGTTGAAATTACAGAGGATATGGCAAATGCCGAACGTGCTGAGATTTATCTGTCCGAAAGGGCAAAGGATAACAAAATAGATGCCGACGACAAGCTTTTCAACAATATCAAGGACGGAAAAAGCTTCCATATTACAGAACTAAACCGCTGGTTTGATGAGTGGTATACGGAGAAACTGCATACCGTCGTTTATGCTCAGTATAAAGATGTAAAAACAGTAAAAGCGGAGATAGTAAAAGCAGCTCCGAAAGGAAATGCGGCCGTAGAACTGCACGAAATGATCGGTCTTGACAATGCAAAAGAGGTTATCGAAAACGCGGTAAGCTTTTTCAAAATGCAAAAGCTCTATGCGGAAAAAGGAATAAAGGCTGACCGCCCGTCAATGCACATGGTGTTTACGGGAAATCCGGGCACCGCAAAGACAACCGTTGCCCGTTTGTTTGCACAGATAATGAAGGATAACGGGCTCCTCACCAAAGGCGATCTTTATGAAGTAGGCAGAGCGGATATTGTCGGGCAGTTTGTCGGTCAGACAGCGCCGCTTGTCAAAAAGCATTTTAATATGGCAAAGGGCAGCGTGCTTTTCATTGACGAAGCATATTCTTTGGTTGACGACAGGAACGGACTTTACGGCGACGAAGCTATCAACACGATTGTTCAGGAAATGGAAAACAACCGTAGTGACCTTGTTGTTATTTTCGCGGGATATCCCGATAAAATGGAAGAGTTTCTCAATAAAAACCCCGGCTTGCGTTCAAGGATTGCATTTCATGTGAACTTCGACGATTACAGTACCGACGAGCTTATAGATATAGCCGATTTGATGATTAAAAAAACGGGCTTTAAGTTTACCGAAGAAGCGCATAAAAAGCTCGGTGAGGTTTTTGATGCCGCAAGAAAAAAGCAAGATTTCGGCAACGGGAGATATGTCAGAAACTTGATTGAGCTCTCCTCATTAAAGCAGGCATCACGACTTGCAAAATCAGACATTGACCATTTGACGGATGACGAAATGCGAACTATAACCGTAGCGGATATTGCCGCACCGATTTTAAGCCAAGACGACGGCAAGATGGCTGCAATCGGTTTCTGAGGATGCACCTGTAAGACCACGGGTGTTTAATAAGCTTCGCGACCGTTTATCGATTCTTACGTCCCGAAATTTAAAATTCGGTGCTCAACAAAAAATCTCACTCCGTTACGGAGTGAGATTTTGTTCGTTTATTCGATTCTTTAATGCGTCTGTTTCCTTTTCATACAAGGATTTGTCAAATAAAAACTTACGCTCTTTGTTGTCGCCGTCCGTGAAATAAAAATAATAAATACAGACAACGTCGCCTCTTCTCATTGACGTTTTCTGCTCTGTTTTTGCGTTTTTGACCTCAGAATATTTATATGTCTTTTCGTTAAACGGAGCTGTGCGGACAGAAAAATCGTTCTCGCCCACGCATACCTTAAAGAAAAAATATCTGTTAATCAGCGGAATTGAAACAAACAACGACAAAGCAAAGCCTACAAAAAACATAAGACCTACTGTAAAAATTTTACCGCTTCCGCCTCTTAATTGGTCAACAGCTAAGATTAAAAATACTAAGCTGACTGCCGAAGAAAAAAGCATTGGAAATTTTCCGTATAATTTACCGTCAATCACGTACTTTTGTTTATTGCTCATCTTCGCTACCGTCGGCCTCTTCCTTATTAAAATAATCCTTGTCAATTTTCTCAATAAGAAAAGAAATTTCATCATATTGACACGGCGAAAAATAAAATTTTTCCACTTCGCCGCTCGGGGTTCTGTAATTCAAATAGTTCTGGCTCGCACCGTTTACCGATTTACCTGTGCTTTCCCAAACTTCTGATATATCTGTGTACTTGTATTCCTTTTTATTCCAAGGTGATTTGCAATGGCAAAACGAGTCTTCTCCTATCAAAAGTTTTATAAATATAAAACGATAAGCAGAACAAAGAGTCAATGCAGCCATTACTATTGTAAATACCAAGGTGATAATAAACCCATGCAATACTGCCGTAACAGCAGCGAATATGACCGTTACTATCAGAGACAAAAGCACACTTATTTTATCGTTTTCAACTTTGTATAACCACTTTTTTTCCATTATTATTTCCTTTCTCTGCTGACTTCAATATATAAATAATGTTTTATAAAATCGATACTTATAAAACGAGATTCACTCGACTGTTTAATGATAATTCTTTTTATTTCGTTTGCGGATAAAGAAATTTCAAGGGCTATATATCCGCTGTTGTATTCATATTCCGCATTGCTAACGCCTTAAATTTTTTCTTCTTTTTGAGATATATAATCGCAAGCGGGATGTCCGCAAGCAGCCATGCGGCAGGGGCTGCGTAGCATACTGCATTGAAGCCGATAAGCGGAGTGAAAATAAGCGCTATTGATATTCTTCCTATCAGCTCGCCGGCACCCGCAACCGCATTTGCATATGTAAAGCCGAGACCCTGCAGAGTGTTCCTTAAAACGAACAGCACCGCGACAAGACTGAAGCACTCCGCCGTGGCGATAAGATATTTATGGGCGGCAAACAAGACGTCTTCATTAGGCTCTGTCATAAACAGCCTGACTATCGGCATACCTGCCGTCAGAAGAGCAACGCTTAAAGCGACGGAAAGAAGTATGTTGAGCGTAAATATTTTTTTAACCGATTTAATTATTCGATCGTACTTTCCGGCCCCGTAGTTTTGCCCGACAAAGGTTTGTGTGCCGACGCTGAGTCCGCTCAGCGGTATATTTGCAATATTCTCGACCCTTCCTGCGGCGGTAAAGCCTGCAATAGTCGCCGTGCCGAATGAATTTACCGCGCTTTGAAGACACATCGACCCGATAGAGGTAACGGTAAACTGAAGCGAAACGGGTATTCCCAATTTTAACTGAATGAATGCTGTTTTGAGGTCGAGTTTGAGCTCTTTTTTTGAAATGTGTACGCTTGTATTGCGCCTTAAAATGTAATTTCCCGTAAGGACGGCTGCCGTAATGTGAGAAATAAGCGTAGCAAGCGCAGCTCCCTCAACGCTCCAGCGAAATACCTTTATGAACAGCATGTCAAGCGCGAAATTTACAAAAATACTTGCCGTAAAATATATGAGCGGTTTTCTGCTCTCACCGACGGCTCTTGAAATTGCGGTAAAATTGTTTGAGAGCATCTGAAACGGTATTGCAAAGTAAAGAATGTTTACATACGCCGAGGAAAGACCGAGAATTTCGTCCGGCGTGCCGATAAGCTTCAAAAGAGGAGTGGAAATAATGTGCGCGACAACAACAAGTAATAGGCCGAGCAAGAAGGACACCGTAATGCTGCTTCCGGAATATCTGTTGACCATGTCTTGGTCCTTTGCGCCGTAAGCATGCGCCACCGGTATTGTAAATCCGCTTGTAAGGCCGAGTGCCGCACCGACAATAAACGAGTTTATCGAGGCGACTCCGCCGACTGCGGCAAGAGCGTCCGTGCTTACATATCGCCCGACAAGTATATTGTCGACCAATGTATAGTTATACTGTAAAAGCGATGAAGCCATAATCGGCAGCGAGAATTTAATTATACTTTTTATCGGCTTGCCGGTAAGCATAGAATTTTGTTTTGTCATTTGCCAACTCTTCCAAAGTATTTTTAAAAATTAAATTCAATTAGAATTTGCTTAAATTTTAGCACTTGTGCAGTATTATGTCTATAAAAATATTCTGCCGGGAGAGCTTTAACAACAGCAGGATCAAACCAATGGCTGAGCGGCACAATCAAAGTCAGCACGGCAGCTTTGAGCAGGTTGAAATAAGCTCCTGCGGATTAAACTCAAATCCGTTGATTGCAAAAGGCAAATATCCGTCGGTAATCGCCTGTAATATAACAAACGGAAGAATGCCGAGAGTCAACACGATAAAGGACAGCGAAATGCAGCAGCTCGCCGAATACTTCGGAGTTGATTACAGAAAAGACTTTTTGAATTTGTAAAAAACAAGGTGCAATTCATTCGGAATTGCACCTTTCTTTATTTTTGCTTTAATGCAGCGCCTTTGTGGGGCAGTTTTTTGTACACTCGTAGCAGAGAATACACTCTGTTCCGTTTTTTCGCTTGCGTGAATCCTTGTTAACCTCAACATTCATTGGGCATACTTTCAGGCACTTGCCGCAATGAACGCATTTGCTCTCGTCACAGCGGACGCGCAGAAGCGAAAAATAACTCATGGGCTTCAGAAATACTGTGATAGGGCAGAGATATTTGCAGAATGCGCGGTTATCCTTAAATATAAAGGCAAGCGCAATTCCGGATATATAGTAAAGCGCATTTCCGGCGAGAAACAGCCAAAACATAATTTTCTCAAGATTTGCGACCTTGAACAAAAACAGACCCGACACAAGAGCCAATGATAACGCAAACATCACATAACGCAGAATCCCGAGCTTTTCTTTTCGCGGCTTCCGTGGCTGCTTATAAGGAAGAAAGTCCAAAACCATAGCCGTCCAACAGGCATAGCCGCACCATCCGCGTCCGAACAGAAGCGGTCCGAAGATTTTGGCCACGGCATAGTGAATGGTTGCTGCTTCAAAAACGCCGAGAAACAGATAGTACCAAAAGCCTTCAATCTGCATATTTTCTCGGGAGATTATGCCGAGATACAGCAGCATATAGCTTCCGACTGCCAGCTGTACAAAATGACGCGCATAGCGTTTCTCGGCGGTAAAAAGTGCCGTCCCCAATGCGAGACAGGTGCCTATGTAGCTGAAATTCAGCAAATAAAACAGATTATCCTTTATTAGCCATAGTGTGATTGCCACCGTTTCGAACAACAAAAACAGTAATACCGACACAAGGTATCTCGATAGACCCTTGTTATTTCCTTTCTCTTTTTTCTTTTTCATTGTTTTTTCCATCCTTTTTTGTGAATATGAAACGGCTGATTTTATTCGGATTTATACCGATTTTTGTGCCGCTTTTAATGCCTGCGACAATATAACTATATACTGTAATTTTAAAGCTTATGAGCAAAATGTGCAACTGTAATTCTGTTAAAAAGCGGTAAAAGCGCCGCAAATTGTGAAAATCGGTAATCGGTCTTAGGAAGCTCGGCCGTTTGGCATCGCCGAATATACCGCAAACAATATCGACGTATTTATTATCGACTTGTTTAATAAAATAAAATAACGGACAAATAGGAATAATCCGGGGATTGTAAGACCGGCGATATAATATAATAAGCCTAAATACGGCAACACGTACAAGATTTACGGATATTTTTTCGCATTTAGTTGCGAAAACGTTTCCGCTGTGATAAAATTCTTTTGTATTTTACGGGCGCGGCGCGGCTTTGCACCTTTGCCTGCTTTAACGGAGTTGAGATTGATGAAAACTGCAGTTGTTACGGGCGGTTCGAGCGGAATAGGACTTTCCTGCTGCCGTAAGTTTCTTGAAAACGGATACAGGGTGTATGAACTGAGTCGCCGCGAGCCGAAGATTCAAACGGTAGGCGTTAAGCATATCTCGTGCGACGTCACGGATGAGCACTCGGTTTCAGAGGCATTCAAAAAAATATATAATGACAGCGGAAGCATTGATATACTTGTGAATAATGCAGGCTTCGGCATCTCAGGGGCGGTTGAATTCACAGAGCTTGCAGAAGCTAAAAAACAGTTTGACGTCAATTTCTTCGGCTGCTTTATTTGCTCAAAAAATGTAATTAAATATATGAGGCTTCAAGGCGGCGGAAGAATTGTTAATCTCAGCTCTCTCGCGGCTCCGCTTGCCATACCGTTTCAGGCGTTTTATTCGGCGTCAAAGGCGGCTGTAAATTCGCTGACTCTGGCTCTTGCAAACGAGGTGCGACCGTTTAATATAAAGGTCTGCGCCGTAATGCCGGGCGATGTTAAAACGGGTTTTACCGCGGCAAGAGAGAAAAATACCGCCGGTGACGAATTTTACGGCGAAACACTTAAAAGAGCGGTTGCCGGTATGGAGCGCGACGAGCAAAACGGTATGTCACCGGACGATATAGCCGATGCGGTGTATGCTGCGGCAACCAAAGCTCGTCCGAAGCTTTTGTCTACAAAAGGCGCTAAATATCATCTGTTTTTGGCACTTTCAAAGGCATTGCCGGTTTCGCTTGTGAACATCATAGTCGGAAAGCTTTATTCTTAATAATTCGGGGCGTAAAGCAATACTGTTATTAGCTGCTTTTGCCCCGTTTTCTTGTTATTCAATAAAAACACATTCGGAGGTACTATGCAAAATTTTGTAGAGCTTATTCAAAATGTAAACAGTAAGGTAAACAGCATCGTTTGGGGGCCTCCGATGCTCATATTGATGCTGCTTACCGGTCTTTATCTCACGTGCGGTACGCGATTTTTTCAAATACGCCGTTTTTGCTACACAATTAAAAATACGGTTGCCGCAATTTTTAAAGACCGCAAGGTAACAAAAACCAAGGACGAAAAAGCCATATCGCAGTTCCAGGCACTTGCAACGGCTCTTGCCGCAACGGTAGGCACGGGCAACATTGTAGGCGTAGCCACCGCTATTTCCTCCGGCGGAGCGGGTGCGGTATTTTGGATGTGGATTTCTGCTTTGCTCGGTATGATGACGAGCTTTTCCGAAAATGCGCTCGGCATATATTTCCGCAGAAAAAACGAAAAAGGCGAGTGGGTGGGCGGCCCTATGTATTATATCGAAAAGGGACTCGGCCAAAAGTGGCTTGCGGTTATATTTTCTGTTTTTTGTCTGTTCGCGTCGTTCGGAATAGGCTCGGTAGCTCAGGTCAACGGAATATCCACGGCGCTTAAGGGTTCGTTTAATATACCGGGCATTGTCACGGGGATAGTCGTTTGCGCCCTTATAGCCGTTATAATTTACGGCGGACTGAAAAGAATAGTCACGGTGACGGAAAAATTTGTGCCTTTTATGGCGGCGTTTTACATAATAGGCGCGCTTATAATAATAATCGTAAACTTCCGCCATATAGGCGACGCTTTCGGCGAGATATTTTCGGGGGCGTTCAGTATGCGCTCCGTCGGAGGAGGCGTTATGGGATACGGTATTTCAAGAGCCATGCGTTTCGGTGTGGCGCGCGGAGTATTTTCTAATGAGGCGGGCCTCGGCTCGTCGGTAATGGTCCATTCCTCCTCTGATGCCAAGGAACCCGTAACACAGGGTATGTGGGGCATATTTCAGGTGTTTTTTGACACCATTGTTATATGCACCCTTACGGCACTCGTAATACTGACTACCGGGGCAAATCTGCAAAGCGGACTTGAGGGAGTCAATATAACAATATATGCCTTTGAGAGCGTGCTCGGCAAATGGGGCTCTTATATAGTATCCATAGGTATAGTTATGTTCGCTTTTTCAACCATACTCGGCTGGTCGGTGTACGGCTCGCGCGCCGCAGAATATATAGGCGGAAAAAAGCTGACTGCGGTGTATAAAATAATATTTCTCGCAATGATATTTATAGGTGCCGTGTCGAGCATTCAGCTTGTTTGGGATCTTTCCGATACGTTTAACGGTCTTATGGCTTTGCCGAACCTTATAGGTCTGTTGCTTTTGTCGGGGACGGTGTTTAAAATAACCAAAAACTACGAGCAGAGAGTGATAGGCGGCAAAAAGATAAAGCCGATGCTGTCTTTTTATGACCGTGAGAAATAATTTTCGGTATTCACATTTAACTCCGAATTTGATATAATATACGGGATTTAAAAAGATAAAAGAGGAAATTTATGTCAGGTAAAAAGGACTACATCAGAAATTTTTGCATAATTGCCCATATCGACCACGGCAAGAGTACGCTTGCCGACCGTTTGTTGGAGCTTACAGACTCCGTGGCGAAGCGCGATATGGAGGCGCAGCTTCTTGACAATATGGATATTGAGCGTGAACGCGGTATAACCATTAAGGCACGTGCCGTAAAGCTTGATTACAAGGCTGCCGACGGCAAAAAATATGAACTGAACTTAATAGACACTCCCGGTCATGTTGACTTCAACTATGAGGTGTCGCGTTCTCTTGCGGCATGCGAGGGAGCTGTGCTGATAGTTGACGCGTCACAGGGGATAGAGGCTCAAACTCTTGCAAATACCTACCTTGCGCTTGACCACGACCTTGAAATTGTACCGGTAATAAATAAAATCGACCTTCCCGCCGCAGAGCCGGAGCGCGTTGCTAAAGAAGTGGAGGACGTTATAGGCATACCGTGTATGGATTCGCCGCGAATTTCGGCAAAAACGGGCGAGAATGTCCCCGCTGTGCTCGAGGAAATCGTAAACCTTGTGCCGCCTCCGGATGATAACGATTCAAAGCCGCTCAGAGCGCTTGTATTTGACTCCGTATATGACAGCTATCGCGGTGTAATTGTCTATGTCAGAATAGTTGACGGTGTGGTAAGGCCGGGGCAGACCATGCGTCTTATGGCTACGGGTGCCGAATTTACAATTGTGGAAACGGGATATATGCGCGCCAAGAGCTTGGAGCCGACAAAGCAGCTGTCCTCGGGTGAGGTCGGTTATATCACCGCTTCGATTAAAACCGTAGGCGATGCGCGCGTAGGCGATACCGTGACTCTTGCCGAAAATCCGGCTTCGGAGCCGCTTGCTGGATATCGCAAGGTAAATCCGATGGTGTTCTGCGGAATTTATCCGGCGGACGGAGCGGATTATGAGGCTCTTAGGGATGCTCTTGCCAAATTACAGCTGAATGACGCCTCGCTCTCGTTTGAACCCGAGACGTCAAGTGCCCTCGGCTTCGGCTTCAGGTGCGGCTTTTTGGGGCTTTTGCACCTTGAAATCATACAGGAACGCCTTGAGAGAGAGTATGACCTCGACCTCGTAACAACAATACCTTCGGTTGTTTACAAAATACATCTTACCGACGGAAACGTAGTCGAAATAGACAATCCGTGCAACTACCCCGACCCCGCAACAATCGACTTTGCGGAGGAACCCATGGTGGAGGCGCACATCTTTTCTCCTAAGGATTATGTGGGAGCCATAATGGACCTTTGCCAGGACAGACGCGGCGAATATAAAGAAATGACGTATCTTGACGCCGACAGGGTGGACTTAAAATATATACTCCCGCTTAACGAAATAATCTATGACTTCTTTGACGTCTTAAAATCGCGTACGCGCGGCTATGCTTCGTTTGACTATGAGCTTTGCGGCTACCAAAGGTCAAGCCTTGTAAAGCTCGATGTTCTTTTGAACGGCGATATGATAGACGCCCTCTCGTTTATTATTCACTCCGAAAAGGCTTATCCGAGAGCGCGCAGAATAGCCGAGAAGCTTAAGGACAATATTCCGCGCCAGATGTTTGAAATTCCCATTCAGATAGCCGTGGGCGGCAAGGTAATAGCGCGCGAAACCGTAAAGGCAATGCGTAAGGACGTGCTTGCTAAATGCTACGGCGGCGATATAACGCGTAAAAAGAAGCTGCTTGAAAAGCAAAAAGAGGGTAAAAAGCGTATGCGCAAGTTCGGTACGGTAGAAGTTCCGCAAGAGGCGTTTATGGCTGTGCTTAAATTAGACGATGAATAATATAGGACTGTATATTCACATTCCGTTTTGCAATTCAAAGTGCCCGTATTGTGATTTTTACTCGTTTCGTGCCGATGACGATACAAAAAACAGATATGTTTCGGCTGTTTTGCGAGAGCTTCGGAACAATTCAAAACAGCTTAGTTGTAAAGCTGACACGCTTTACATTGGCGGCGGAACTCCGTCGGCTTTGGCTCCGGATTATCTTTGCCAAATCATAAACGGCGCAAAATCAACGTTTTTGACCGATGATGCGGAAATAACGGTAGAGTGTAACCCGTTTTCGCTCGGTGACGAATTCTTTGAAAAAGCAAGCGAGTGTAAAGTAAATAGGCTTTCCATAGGCTTGCAGTCGGCAAATGACGGCGAACGCAGGATTTTAGGCAGACGAGCTGGCAAAAGCGAGGTTCAAAGTGTCGTTTCACGGGCAAAAAAAGCGGGAATAAATAATATTTCGCTTGATGTCATGCTCGGCGTGCCGGGTCAAACAAAAGAGAGCCTTAAAAGCACACTTGATTTCTGCATTTCTTCGGGTGTGCCGCATCTCAGCTGCTACATTCTCAAAATAGAGGAGAATACGCCGTTTTTCCGTATGAGAGACAAATTGCCGTTCCCCTCTGACGACGATACGGCCGATATGTACCTTTTTATGTGCGAATACCTCGAAGAACACGGTATTATGCAGTATGAAATATCAAATTTTGCGGTTCCCGGCTTTGAGAGCCGCCACAATTTGAAATATTGGCACGATGAGGAGTACCTCGGCATAGGCGCTTCGGCACATTCGTTTTTAGGCGGAAAACGCACATATTATCCGCGTGATATTGAGTATTTCATAAGCGGCAACGAGCGTTTAACTGAGGGTGACGGCGGCGACGAAGAGGAATTTTGTATGCTCGCTTTAAGGCTTCGCGAGGGGCTTACTCAAGAGCGTTTTTACGCCCGTTTTCATCACGGCATACCGCAAAAAATGCTTGAAAGCGCAAAGCAATACGAAAAATACGGGCTTTGCAGCTGTGAGAGCGGCGGAATTTCTCTGACGCGGCGCGGATTTTTACTCTCCAACTCCGTAATATCCGAAATTATCTTATAGATATAAATATTTCAGGGCTTGTAATTTGCTTTACAAGCCCGTTTTTTTGTGCTTTTCGGGCGTTTGTGAAATTATAACGGCTTTTTGTTACAATGGCGTTTTTTTGTCGCACAGCACGTGATAAAATCAAGAGGCTAAACGGAAGAGTTCTATGAAAGAGAATTGATTACATAGAATTTCCGGTGTATAATTTGTAAAAGATTACCAAAAGCGGCTGCAATTTTTGTCGAAGTGTGCTTGCAATCTAAAATTTTACATATTTTCATTTCAAAATGACAAAAGAACGTCAAACTGCGTTCACAATTTGTTAACATTTGGTTTAAAGACTATTTAAAATGTGTTTTTAAATTAGATAAAAACTCTTTACACCAAAGCATTTTTAGTGTAAACTTAAGTATAAATATACGGTGTAATAGTGTACCCATTTGCGCCTTAAAATCGGTAAATAGACGCTTGCTCCGCAAAAAGATGAGAAACAAGCGTTAAAGCAAACCCGAAGCGGTGCGGATTTATCGTATACTATTATATATAGCGTTTTTAATCAATTTATCGGAGGTTTTTTATTTGGCAGATCTTATATTTCGGCATCTTACCGGAGCCGATGGCGAGGGCGTTTACAAAAACGGCAAAACCGGCTTCTCGGTTTCTTATTTCAAAAAGAAAGAAATAGACTCGCGCTATCCCTCGGGCGGCTATACGGTTGTCGGTCAAATAGGCAAGGGCAAACGCGAAATCGGTGATTTGCAGTCTGACGACGGGCAAACCGAAAAGGTGTATGCCGCAACGAAAATGCCTCATACAGCGGTAGTCGGCTACATAGAGACAGAGGCTGACAAATTCATTGCGATAGTTAAAGACAGACTCTTGCTTTGGCTTTTGTTTGCGCTTTTGATAGCGGCACTTATAATAGGTCTTATATTCCTTTTAAAGGCCGTTATACCGACAGGCGGCGATGGCGGAACCACAACGCCCCCCGCAGGCGTAATCGACCAAAATGCCGTATTGGGCGAGGGCGAAATCTCGATTCCCGATAAAACAAAAACAAGGGGCAGGCAGATAAAGGTCTACGGTATTCCCGAGCTTCCCTTGGCGGCAAATACCAAGGAGCAAAGCTTTGTATTCTCAAACCCCGAGGAAAACCCGTGCTTCTTTGTTATAGAAATAGAGCTTTCAGATACAGGCGAGGTTATATATACCTCAAATCTCTTGCCGCCCGGCTATTCAATATCAAAGTTCACGCTGAACCGTGAGCTTGCGGCAGGAACCTATCCTGCAACAATCCATGTTAAGACATACAGCTTTGATAAAGAGCAGCGTAAACTTAACAATATGGATTTAAAAACGACCATCGTGGTTTCATAAGAAACTATATTCAAAATACAGATTTTGAGGAAAGGAGTTGCAGTTTATGCAAAAAAATTCAAAGATTAAAATCGGAAAAAGCATAACTGCTGTGCTGCTTTGCGTAGTGCTTTTGGTAACGTCGATTCCCATGGTTCTCGCGGCCGGCGAGGGCGAATTTGACCTGATACCGACCTTTACCGAATCGGATAAAAGGGAAGCGGCTGCAACACTTAATGACGACGGCGGAATTACGGTCAGCTTCCCCGCGGCTAAGGTTAGCGAGCGCAAAACCGGCACAAAAACAATTGACGGGTATATGTTAGAGCTTGTTGATCTCGGAACATATACCGAAGTTCACACAAGCACGGTTTTGCTGCGCAAGATGGTTAGTCCCACCGGTACCGCACCGTACACGGCTGAGATTACGGCAGACGAAATCAAAACAAAGGTGCCTGCGGGTCTGTCTGACGATCACCGTTACAATATTACGATAACGGCGTACGACAGCGACGGCTGGTTCTCGGAGGCTGTTAACGCATATGTTTCGGATGTTCCGACTTATGTATACAATGCGGACGCTTATGCCCCCGTTACAAACAACGTTCTTGCCGTGCGTGAAGTCCTTACCTTTGATAAAAAAGGTAACGCAGATGACCACGGTTCGTTTTCGGATACCGGAATCAACGAGAGAACCGCCGAAGTCAACAATGTACGCAGTACGTCAGGCTCACTTGACTATATGCAGGAGGGTAATCACATTTCATTCGAAGGCAGAACCGATGGTGTAGGCGTTAAAGACACGGGCGACAGCTACGGTTACGCAATGCGTATCGAGTCCGCCGCAACCACCGACAGCCCTCAGTCCTTTGATACGTCATGGAGCCGTCAGACTTGGGACCCGACGGGTGCTTCCGAGATTTGGTACTATCTCGACTTCTCCGAGGTCAGCGTAACGGGGCTTTCATTCCGCCTTCGTTCAAACGAAAAGTATTTTGTACAGGATTTTGACAACAGCTACAGTGAAAGCAGTAATGCTTTTAACAGATACGGCGATATAATTTACTCAACTGTCGGCACCACAAAAGCAGGCTATATGGGTGAGGCCCCATATTTATTCCTGCAGCAAACGGACGGCAGCTGGAAAAAGGTTATGTTAAACGACGGTACCGTTGACCTTGACCATTTCAAGGGATATGTCCGCATACCGCTTCAGTTTATGTGCTCCGAAACCGACTCCGTTGTCACGGAGTCCAACGAGGATTTCGGTGTAGAAAAGCCTATGCCCGATATGTATGTGTGGAACAGCTCGGATAAAACTAAAGCAAATGCCAACAAGTATTATAACGAGAAAATTAAGCTTTCGCAGCCGGTAGTTGTTGACCCTGCCGGTACTTCGATATCCGATGCTCTGCTTATTAGACGCTATTCCTTCAGAATTAACAAGACGGCGACTCTTAGCGGCGAATACTATATCGACGGCGGCACAATGCTCGCTCCGTGCATGACTACGGAAGACGGTGGCAAGACAACAGCCAATTCGCCCAAAAGAGCATATATCGATAAGACCAAAATCGGTACGGGTGAAGATCCGGTAGTTAATCGCACAAATGCTTTTAAAGCTATCGAGGATATTATGTCCGCAGGCTTTAAGTTTACGGGTTGCACATATGACCCGGCTTCTACGAGCCTTGAAACCAACAACGGCAGCGTAGGTAAAAAGATTTTCCTTGATAATGTATTGTTCTACCGTACAGACGGTCAGAAATACAGCGAAAATACCCTTAACGGTGAAACAAACACAGGCACGTCCGTTAAGACATATTATGACCAGGAAACAGAAATTCCGCGCGCTATTTTCAATGCCTGCCAAAAGTACATTGAAGATCCGAACTCTTACGATTACCGCGCCGTTAAGTATATCGAGGACTTGATAGCCGGTTATAAAAAATCAATTGAGGAATATAACAAATCCGAAGAAGCCGGAAAATCCGGTATAATCGACGCTTCATTCCTTGAGGAGTCTGCGCTCGATACCAAGGCGGCAGCACTCGGTATGACCGAGGCTTGGGAAAAGTACAAGACCGCCAAGCAGGCTTGTATAGACGGTAAAACCTACGGCTCTGCTAACTCGGGTGCAGAGGATTTCATTCCGATGATTTCAACGAAGCTTGAGCAGCTCCCCGATTTCGACGAAAATACTCTCGCGGTAAGCGATGAGGATAAAGCCGTTGTTAAGAGCCTTTATGAGGTTTATATCCGCCTTAACTTAAGCCAGCTCACTATGCTCGGCAGAGCGGAAGAGGAGAAGCTCTTAAAGTACTTCAGCTTCATAGAAGAAGAGCTTGCCGACAACTCTGTTGTAATAGGCCAGGCGCTTACAAACAACAAGATTATACCGTTCGGCGATTTTAGCTCCTTGAAAAAAGGCACCAGAAGCTGGCAATTTGAAAACTCAAAATATACCGGCCAGGTAGGTAAGGATTACTACTATTCTAAGGGATATTTGACATATCAGGTTCCCTTTGCTTCACTTTCGGCGCACTCTCAGGATACCGCAACGCCTACACTTATACCGACCGGCGCTCTCGGTAGTGACCCGCAGAGAAACGGTATTACAAGCTATCGTCAAAACGGTACTTCGGCAATCATTACATCAAACGGCCTTGAGGGCAAAAACGCCGCAACGGTTACCATAAATAACCAGTATGCCGAAGACAGAAAAGGCTGGTATAACTGCATAAGCATTACAAAGGGACTTGTTGACAAGGACCCGAGCAGCAGTGGCGATTACTCCAAACTGAGAGAGAACAATATGTCGTCTGAGAGTCTCGGCGATTTTGCTAAGTCGTATACCAAAAACGACATAGGCGAAACCGACCGTCTGGCACTTGTATTCTACGCAGACTTCTCTCAGCTTGACACATTCTCAATGGCGTTTAATATCAGCTCATACTATGAAGGTGCCGCCGAGGACTACACCCTCGACTTCGGCAGCAACAACGCGGCTTCTTACTTCTATCTCATTAACCCCAAGACGGGTGAATGGGCTAAATGTACTCCCAAGGATGAAAGCAAGAGAAGAATTTACGCTTACACCTCGGAGTACGGCATAGATACGGGAGACGGCGATTACCTGACCCTTTCTCACTACAAGGGCTATGTTATGGTTCCGCTCTTCCAGTTCTCGAGAGGCGTTCAGGGTATTTCGGCAACCTCTAACTATCGTATAGATGAAAAAGCCGAGTCCCTTAACAACATTTTCCGTGTTACCATAGGTATAGCGCCCTTGTCAAATTACGACGATTCGTCCGTAAACGGGAAGAGCGCAACCGCAATGAACGGTAAGAGCTTTACAATAGGCTCTGTCGGCTTTACATACAGACAGGGTACCTCGGCATACGGCGCAGGCGTACAAAACAGAACCGGCGACGTCTCGTTCGACGATTATGCACAGGTTAAGTCTCTTACTTCAATGCAGTTTGAAAACGCGGTAGCGGATGTTGATATTTATAAAGCAAACACTCGTACCGAAAAGATAAACACGGCACTTGCTCTTTATGCACAGCTTTCGGATTATCAAAAGTCAATACCTTCCGTTGCAAGAGCATACAGCGTACTTCAGAAGTACAAGAGCATCGACGACGGCATCACTTTGCTCGATCAGCCGCAAATTGCAGTTGCCGATTTGAAACCTTTGATTGAGGCTATGCCGGCTGCAGCAACCGGCGGTTCCGTAACAGACAGCAACGCCTTACCTTATCCCGGTTTTGTTATCGGCACCGATGAGAGCGGAACAGAGAAGCCGCTTGTAAATTACGGCGCATATTCTCTCACCGCAGCTGACGTACAGAACATAATCAATTGGTATGAGCAGTCTTATGAGCGCTATACCGACGAGGCGATTGCGGCGCTCGGTGCGGAGAACGTCACAAAAATGGAAAACCTTTATAAGGTTGCAAAACGTTTGAGACTTCTCGAAAATTACCGTGACGGCTACACGAGTGACTCCGGTACCGCTATAACCGGTATTAAAGACCTTAACACTCTTGTTGCTTCAATGTACGGCGAGACCGGTAAAGCGACAGACCTTACGACCGACTGCAGGCTTATGCCTACCGGTCAGACCGCGGCGCTTGAAAACTACCTCGAAAAGTATAACGACCTTGATTATTACGCTAAGTATATCTTAACTGATAAGGCCGACAAATTTGCAAGTGCTCCTCAGTATAAGAATTATGCTAAGGCGGCCGAAGCGGTTAACAAGGTGCTTGCCAATATCAAAACTTACACCGACGACATCACCGGTAAGACGGTTAAGGGCGGCGTTGTTAGACTTGAAGAAAAGTACACGGCTCTTTACAATACCGTTAAGGGTCAAATGGATAATAACGGTATTCAGGACCTCACCGCAATAACGGAAGCGGTTGAAGAGTACAATTCGTTTAAGGGCTATATAAGGCAGGTTCAAGAGGTTAACGACGGTAACACCGTTAATTCCTCGGACGGCGAAGCTCTCCACGGTATTATAGATACCCTCCGTATTTTCCCGAACTTTGTTTCGGAGGTAGACAAAGACAGCGTCGCTCTCAATAAGGATGCAACAACGGGAACCGCAGTCTTTACTCTTTCAAATGCCGTTAACTATCCGGACGGAAGCTACACACTTCGTGTAACCTCTAAAAACGGAGGTCTTAAGGACACTACGGGCACCACCCACGATTACAACGTAGCAATGACGGGTGCGATTGAAAAGACCGTAACGGCAAAAGCTCTTAACACTTCTCCCGAAACCGCGGATGTCGCAAATAACACCGCTTCGGCGGCAGCTCCCAAGGCAATAAACTTTACGTTTACCGTCACGGGCGTTACCGTAACGAGTGAAGATGTTATTACAATAGAGCTTATCGATAATGCTACCGGTGAGGTTGCTGTTGACAAGACAACAAACGAGCCTGTCAGAAAAACAATCAATATTCATTTTGCCGCAGATGACTTCTTTGAGGTTACAATTCCTGCGGAAATAGATGTTCCTTGGGGCGAGACGGAAGCCGTTGATGTTTCCTATAAGGTTACGTCTTCACTTGATACGGGCAGCAAGATTGGTGTTTCCGTAGCACGCAGTGCTTCTGTCGCAAATGACACTCTTACCAATGCAGCAACATCGACATACGCTCTTCCGTATACTTCACAGAACTTTACTTCCACAGAATTTACAGGTACAAATGAGGGAGTGCTTCCCGCTCAAAAACCGTCATTGACGATTTCCGGTTGGACGGACGCTCCGATAGCCGAGTATTCGACTACTCTTACTTATACCGTAGATTACACTAAAGGTTAATTAACAAATTAAATGCTTTATCAAGACCATAAGGAGGTGGTTCTATGAAGAAAACATTATCAGTTTTGCTCTCAGTGATTTTATTGTCGCTCGTGACTGTTCCGTCTTTCGCGGCTCCGGCTACGCTGAACAAAGAGAACCCCGTAGGCTCCGTAAAGATTTTTACCGGCGAGGGCAAACAGGATGAGTATGAGCTTACAATTCCTGCCGATACCGAAATACCGTGGGAAGCTACTTCTTACGCAATAGGTAAGGTTACGGCAACTAAAATGTGGCTGTCTCCCGGCAAGACCGTTAAGGTGGCTGTTACGTCGCTCAACGGCTCAAAGCTTGTCAACACTTTGGACAGCTCAAAGACTATCGCCTACACGCTTACAGGCGCAGAGCAAATGGCGTTTTTACCGGGCGATTATATGAAGTCTTATGACCTCTCCGTGAACATCGCAGAGGCGGAATGGCAAAAAGCCGCTTCGGGTGAGCATACAGATGTTCTTACCTTTACGGCAGAATATACTAACGCGTAATAAATATAAGGAGATAAATTATGAAAAAGCTTATTTCTATCGCACTCGCAGCGGCCATGCTCGCAGCTGTTTCGGTTCCCGCTTTTGCAGCTAACCCCATAACCAAGGAAACAGAGCAGACCGGCACAACCATAATTAAGACATCCACAAAAACAGGCCCCGATTCGCCTGAGGATGTTGCTGTCAGATACACCGTTTCTATTCCGGCAGATACAGAAATTTACTGGGGCACCGAGGAGACAGATCTTGTTTACTCTGTTGAGTCTCACCTCAAGAGAGGCCAGGCTCTCAAGGTTACCGTAGCAGGCACAGGCTCTATGAAGACCGATGCCGCAGCAGGCGAGGTTTACACTCTTCCCTATACTCTTTCGGGTGACACCGCTTTCACGGCAGACAGCCCCGTAGTTTACGGCAACAAGGAAACTCCGGCCGTTGACAAAAACCTCAAGGTTACAATAAGCAGCGAGGACTGGAACAGAGCTGTTGTTGATGTTTACAACGACACCCTTACCTTTACCGCTGAGGTTTAATTATTGAAAGGAGACTACTTTAATGAAAAAGCTTATTTCAATTGCACTTGCAGCGGTTATGCTTGCAGCAGCTTCGGTTCCCGCTTTCGCAGCTAACCCCATAACCAAGGAGACTGACAATACCGGTACAGCTATTGTTAAGACCTCCACAAAAACAGGCCCCGATGCTCCCGATGACAACGCTGCTAAATACACCGTTACAATTCCGGCCGATACCACAATTTACTGGGGCGCAGAGGAAACAGCTCTTGACGGATTTTCTGTTGAGTCTCACCTTAAATACGGCCAGAAGCTTAAAATCGGCGTTGAGGGCTCAAGACTTATGAAGCTTACAGAGGATGCAAACGAGACATTGGCTTACGATTTCTCGGCTGACTCTAACCTCGAATTTATAGCTGACGGCCCCGTTATCAATCCCGCAAAGGCACTTACCCTCAAGGTTAAGGTTGCCGCAGACGATTGGAACAACGCCATCGTCGGCGAGTACAGCGATACTCTTACCTTCACCGTAAGCCTTTGATTTTGAAAGGAGATAACCACAATGAAAAAATTACTTTCAATAGTTCTTGCGGCGGCAATGCTCGCAGCGGTTTCCGTTCCGTCATTTGCAGCTGACAAGACGCTTACAAGCGACCATACCTCCGATACGGCTAAGGTTATTACTTCTACAAAAACCGGTCCCGACGGTCCCGAGGCTACTTCTTACACGGTAACCTTCCCGGCAGAAACCACTATTTACTGGGGCGTAGAAAGCACAGACTTTACATACAACGTAAAGTGCCAGCTCAAATCAAACGACCGTCTTAATGTTACGGTAGCAAAGGAAGACGGCACAACCGACCTCAAGGCTATCGCATCAGGCAATACCGCTACTCTTCCTTTCAGCGTAGCAGGCACCACAGCTTATACTTCAGCCTCTGCAGTTGTTGCAGATGAAGCTGTTAACGCTGCAGTAAACATTGCCTCAGCTGATTGGGCAAAGGTTCCGGTAGATGAGTATGAGGGCAATCTTACACTTACGGTTTCGATAGCTCCCGCTACAATCTAAGAGTCGGAAACCCTTCCAAAATACAAGGAGAACCAATTATGAAAAAAATTCTTTCAATAGTCATTGCGGCTGCGATGCTCTTGGCTATATCGGTTCCCGCTTTTGCTGCAACTGCGACAATAGATCAGTCTACTTCCGGTGGCGTCGGTAACTCCTCGGTAGTTACCGACCGAAGCGGAATAAGCGGTACATTTACCGTTTCTTATCCCGCCGAAACCACCATTTATTGGGGCACCGAAAGTACCGAAATCGGTTACACTGTATCGAGTACGCTTGTGAGCGGAAATAACCTTCGTGTTACTGTAGCTCAGGACAACGCAAATCTCCATACAGGCGGCGGCAGACTTCTTCCTTACACTATAGCCGGTGATACCAACATAACAACCGGTCACGAGACAGTTACCAACAGCGCATATTCGGTAAACGTCAATATTACTAAGGAAAACTGGGGATCCGTTTCCATTGATGAGTATGAAGATACTCTTACATTTACAGCTTCTGTTGAAGCGATAGCTTAATTTTTTAATCCGAAAAGGAGTTATATTATGAAAAAGTTACTTTCAATAGTTCTTGCGGCTGCTATGCTCGCGGCAGTTTCTGTTCCGTCCTTTGCAGCTGAAATCAATCAGGATACAGCAGGCGGCAAGGGTTCCGCAACCGTTAAGACCGATACAACAAACGTTACCGCAGACGGTTATTTCACAGTAACATATCCTGCTGAAATGAGCATTAAATGGGGCGCTGAAACCACAGCCTTCACATACAATGTTACGTCAACTCTCAAGACCGGCAAATGTCTTTCCGTTTCGGTTGCTTCTGCCGACGGCAAAATGAAGCCCGCTACCGATAACGGCTATACCATTCCTTACGCCTTCAGCGGCGACACTTCCGTTAAGACTGATGCCGAGGTAGTTAACAATACTTACAACATTAGCGTTGACGTTGCAGCAGCAGCTTGGAACGCTACCATCACCGATTACAGCGATGCTACCGTTACCTTCACAGCAGCAGTTGTTGATAAATAATTTGTTTAACATTAAACATTAAGTACATCAAGGAGTTATAATTATGAAAAAAATAGTATCAATTCTTCTTGCTGTTATGATGATAGCCGCTATTGCGGTTCCCTCATTCGCAGCTACAATAACCAAGGAATCAGACCCCAAGACCGCCGATGTTCAGGTTAAGACAAAGATAACCGATAAGGAGAACAACGATCCCGAAAACTACACCGTTACCATTCCTGCTGAGATCACAGTTGCTTGGAATGACACCGCAGCTCAGGACGCTTCTTACACCGTTGATTCTCAGCTTAAGCTCGGCGCTAAGCTCAAGGTTTCGGCTGCTGCTAACGATGCAGGAAAAATGACAAACGCTGCTACCGATAAATTCCTCACCTTCACCGTAGCAGGCGGAGATGTTGCTGAATATCCCGAGCTTAACACCGCTGTTAAGTCTGCAACAACCGTTACAATCGCTGACTTCAATGCTCCCATAGCTGAGTATGTCGGCCATATGACTTACACCGTAGAGTACGTTGCTGCATAATTATTGCCAGATTTTGATTTTTAAAATTTTTAAGGAGGTGGTTTCATGAAAAAGGCTTGCAGTGTGCTGTTGTCTGTTTTGCTTATATTCACCATGCAGCTTTGCGTTTTCGCCGAGGCAGGTGAAATCGGTAAAACACAGCTTAAAACTGTAGTCCCGAGTACCCATGAAATTACCGTAACGTATAACGACGGAGGTTATGTCCTTAAAGACGGCAACCTTATTGCAAGCGGTGCTAAGTTCGCCGTTGACCGTTTTGATTCGCTTTCTCTCGGAGCTGTTGCAAAGCTTGACAGCCACCTTGAGCGTGTCACGGTAAACGGTAAAGATTATACCGATAAATTGCAGTACGGTCTGTTGAGATTTGATTCGGTTACCACCGATATGAACATTGTGTTCACATTTAAAAAATGCTTCGGACCCACAGAGCCGACTACAAATCCCACAGAACCTACCGAGCCTACAAGACCCACAGAGCCGACAAGACCCACAGAGCCTACAGCTCCTACAGATCCCTCAGGCACAACAAATCCTTCAGGCACCACTAATCCCTCAGGTACTACCAATCCTTCGGGCACCACTAATCCCTCGGGCACTACAAATCCCGGCGGAGATCACGAAGATCCTTGTGTTCGTATGGGTATGAATGGTAATGTGTATCGCGGTAAAAACCTTTTCCCGGGCGCTAAGCTCGACATTGACCTCGGCGAAATCAAGGCTGAGGCAGGAAAAGACGGTGCATACAGCGTTGACGTTATTAAAGACGGTTTCCATGTTGTAACAATCACCGACGAAAACGGTGAAGTAGCCGGCAAGACTACTTTCTCGGTAAGCGTAAGTGATACGGCGACAGAAACAACCGTTATTAAACTTGATGACGGCTCGCAGATTGCAGTTGTTCCGAAGGGCACCAATACCTTATGGCTCGACTTTGTCGTTAACGACGACGGTACTATTAATATTGTTCCCGGCACACCCGTAGAGGAGCCGACAAACGAAGTTCCGGTAACCAAACCGAGCGACAGCGGCAACCCGATAATGAATAACCCGGTAATATCCAAAACCGGTGAACTTATTCGTGAAAATCCGCTCGCCGCAGCTGCTGTTTTCCTTTGTGGATTGTCACTTATATTCTTCATAATTCTTCGTAAAAAACGTAAGGATGACGAGGAAGAGGAAAACACAAAACCCGTTTGCTGATATAAACGGTAATAAATAAGTTTAAAATACCCCGACTGCGGTCGGGGTATTTTTATGTGTATCGGCATTGCAAACGGTGATGTGTTATGTTATAATACTTTGTCAGAACTTAAACGGGTAAAAGACCGAGGTTCGTCTTCTTGAAAGAGGTGGCTGTATGCCCATAAAAATAGATAATCAGCTTCCGGCGCATCATAGTCTGGAGCTTGAAAATATATTTGTTATGACGGAGGACAGAGCCGTCAAGCAGGATATTCGTCCGCTTAAAATTATAATACTGAATTTAATGCCTACAAAAATCGAGACCGAAACTCAGCTTTTAAGGCTTCTCAGTAATTCTCCGCTTCAGCTTGAAATAGACTTGCTGCAGGTAAAAAGCCATATTTCAAAAAATGTGTCAAGGGAGCATATGCTCAAATTCTACAAAACCTATGACGATGTCAAGGACGAAAAATTCGACGGTATGATAGTTACCGGAGCGCCCGTTGAGATGATGGACTTCGAAGAGGTCGATTATTGGGACGAGCTCTGCAAAATATTTGATTGGGCAAAAACAAATGTGTATTCCACATTTAATATATGTTGGGGAGCGCAGGCTGCGCTTTACTATAATTACGGTATTCCGAAGCATCTGCTTCCCGAGAAGGTTTTCGGCGTATTTCGCCATCAACCGCTTGATTTGTATCATCCGCTTTTGCGCGGATTTTCTGATGTCTTTTATGTTCCGCATTCACGTCACACGGAAAACAGAAAAGAGGATATAATAAGAGTAAAGGATCTTCAGATTTTGTCTTATTCCGAGGAAGCCGGGGTCCATCTCGTGTCGGATATGGCGTGTCGCAATTTTTACTGTTCGGGTCATTGCGAATATGATAGCGACACCTTGGCTCGCGAGTACTTCCGCGATTTAAAAAAGGGTCTTGACATAAAGATGCCGCACAATTACTTCCCCGATAACGACATCAAAAAAACGCCCGTTGACACTTGGCGCGGTGCGGCAAGCCTGCTTTTCCAAAATTGGCTTAACTACTTTGTGTATCAAAAAACGCCTTATGACATAGCCGATATTAAATAGTCGGCGAGGCACTAAGCTTTGTAAATATATAAAAATTATAAGTAAAGGAATTATATTTATGCTTCAATACGAAGAATTGAGACTGCGACTTATAAACCACGAAAAGACTCTTGATGACCTCTCCGAGGCTCTGGGTCTTGATAAGATGAAAGAAGAGATAGCGCAGCTTGAAAAAGAGCAGACTGTTGACGGCTTTTGGGATGATATAGCAAATTCTCAAAAGGTCGTTCAGCGCACAAGCAACCTCAAGAGCAAGGTAGCGGCTTATGAAAAGCTCAGGCAGGATTATGACGATGCGCTTGTTATGATTGAACTTTCAAATGAAGAAGAGGACGAGGGTATGCTCGATGAGTGCACCGAGAGCGTAGAAAAGTTTGAAAGTGATCTTGACACTATGACCCTTACAACTCTTTTGAGCGGTGAATATGATGCCAAAAATGCAATTCTTACCTTCCACGCCGGCGCAGGCGGAACGGAGGCGCAGGATTGGGCGCAGATGCTTTTCAGAATGTACTGCCGATGGGGCGAGCGTCACGGCTTTAAGGTTACTACGCTTGATTTCCTTGACGGCGACGAGGCAGGGCTCAAATCGGCAAGTATCCTCATAGAGGGCGAAAATGCCTACGGCTTTATGAAAAGTGAGACGGGCATACACCGCCTTGTAAGAGTTTCCCCGTTTGATGCGGCAGGCAGACGCCATACCTCTTTTGCTTCGGTTGAGGTAATGCCCGAAATCGATGATACGGTTGAGGTTGAAATAGCTCCGGAGGACATTAAAATGGATGTTTACCGTTCAAGCGGTGCAGGCGGTCAAAAGGTAAACAAAACCTCATCTGCCGTAAGACTTACTCATATCCCGACGGGAATTGTTGTAGCATGCCAGGTTGAGAGAAGTCAGCATCAGAACCGAGAGGTTGCCATGAGAATGTTAAAATCCAAGCTACTTGAAATCAAGGAGCGCGAGCATCTTGACAAAATTTCGGATATTAAGGGCGACCAAAAAGAGATAGGCTGGGGCAATCAGATACGTTCGTATGTATTTATGCCGTACACACTTGTCAAGGATAACCGCACGGGCTACGAAATGGGTAACATCAATGCGGTTATGGACGGCGATATTGACGGTTTCATAAATGCGTATCTCAAAATGCAGTCTCAGAAAAAGCTTGAGGAATAAACGCTTTATCAGTGCGGTAAGGCGGTATATCAATATGTTATTAAAGCGCGGAGTGTGTAATTCCGCGCTTTTTTGTTTGTTCGTATTTGTATAATCACTAAAACACAGACCGGCTTATAATACTATTTGTAAAAATGTGTGCATTGAAAAAATATGTAGAATTTGTTATTATTTATATGTAAAAACGGTTTTTAGGAAAGGTAGATCTGTATGCAAAAAACATCAAGTAGGATTTTGAGTGTTTTGCTGTCTGTCATTATGCTGTTGACTTTGGTTCCGTCTGCTCTTGTGAGCTACGCGGCAGGAGTCTCGCTTAACATTACGGACGAAAACGGTAATGACATTACCGAAATACAGCAGTTGACCGAGTATAAAACGCTTCAACTAAAGTATACCACGACAGGCGAATTGCCTGAGGGTACTACGGTAAAGTGGGAGAGTAACCTACCGCTTCTTGCCGACGTAGACGATAACGGTAAGGTTACGGCATATGATTCGTCAAAGACGGCTATAATTCAGCTTTGGCTTGATGAAAACGTGCGCGTGCTTCCTCTCGTAGGCGATAAAATGGCTGACGAGATTATGAAACAGCTTGAAAAATCGGGCGTTAATCTTGACAGTATGAACGATGACCTGATAGTTTCTATTGTCAGAGGCATTGCAGGTGATACTCTTGCGGACAGCCTTGCGTCTGCTCTTGCCAATATGAATGTCGAAATAACGGCTACTATATATGACGCAAGCGGAGCAAAGCTTGCAAGTGACAAAATTAAAATAAAGGTTCAAAAGAGTGTTGTTGCGAACATCTTTCCGACCGGAACTCATATAACCAATAAAAAGAGCGTTCCTCTTACCGTTGCCGTGGGCAAAACGGTTCAGCTTTACGCGGCGGTAACACCGGTAAGACTTAAACACTCTGTAAAATGGGAGATGGGCGGCAGCGTATTTGATACAAGCTCAGGCAAGCGTGCAACGATTTCCGATACGGGACTTGTCACATTTACTGCAGCAGGCTCGGTAACGGTTAGGGCATACGACGCGAGCAATGTAGCTTTTGTCGATACCATAACCTTTAATGTAGTTGAGCAGAAGGATCTCCCGGTTGAATCCTTTGATATTATAAGCGGCACAAAAACCGTAACAGATTCATCCGTATCCGTAAGTGAAGGCTCCACAACGCAGCTTGCAATTACAAATGTTGTTCCCGCAGGAGCTTATACCGGCGACATTACTTGGGATATCGCCGATAAATCGATTGCCGTGGTTGATGCCTCCGGTACGGTCACCGGCCTTGACGGCGGCGACGGACTCGTTGAATACAGTAAATCCACAACCCTTACCGCAACGGCGGGCGGCGTTTCCAAAAATGTTACAATAAAGGTGTCAAGAGCCGGTGTTGTCGGCAGTATCTCCTCTGTTGAAATTGAGGGTAACAGTGCCGTTCCCAATGATACGCCGACTACCTTTAAGGCAAATGTGTTGCCGTCAAGACTTAACACAAACTCGTCGGTAAAACGAGAGTGGGGACTTACAAATCCCGATACAAATGAAATAATATGGGCAACCGCCGAGGCACCCGCCGAGACAAAGCTTGCTACGCTTTCGTCCGACGGTGTATTCACCCCGAAATCGAGCGGTATTAGCGAAATACACGTAAGAGCAACTCTTAACGATAAAACCGTTGAGGACTCTCTTACCGTAACGGCGGGCAAGGCGATAACAGACTTCAGCATCGGCGGCAGCACAGCGGTTAACGAGAGCAAGACCACGCAGCTTTCAATCGCGAATATAGCACCGTCCGATTACGACCAAGCACTTCTCGGAACTGTCGTATGGACTTCTTCCGACCCGTCAATAGCCACTATTGATGCAAACGGACTTGTAAAAGGTCTTGATTCCGGCGGAACGGCCATCTGGAACACCAAAAAGGTCACAATAACCGCAACCATCGGAAGCGTGTCTAAATCCGTAGAGGTAACGGTACGCGGTAACTCAATAAGACACCTCACGGGAGTTACCATAACGGGAAATGATTATGTAATCAAGGATTTTCCGGTTACCTACACCGCTAAATTCTCTCCCGAGAGAATTTCGGTCGATAAGCAGCGCTGGGGTCTCACTAAGGACGACGGCTCGGCTCCTTGGACCTCCGACTGGAATATCGGCGACGTAAATCAGAAGAATGCATATGCTTCGGTCGATTCAAACGGTGTTGTCACGGGTATTTCGGCAGGCGATACAACACTACATGCATTCGGCAGGAACGGCGTTACAAAGGTTGACGGCGCATACGTAGAAACTCAAAAGAATATAACGGTAGTTGAGGTTGAGCCGGTAAGTATTGCGTTCACCGCGCCCACTAAGACCGATTATGTAGAGGGTAGCACAGAGCTCGATCTCACCGGTATGGAGGTTAAGCTTACATATAATCGTGCGGATATTGCCGAGTATTACGGTGAAGAGGCGGCAAACGCCTATACCGACGATCAGCTTTCCGTTCCGGTAACGGATTATACGGTAAGCTCCGTCAACACTTCGATACTTGATTCGGTGCAGTATATTATAGTTAACGTAGTAAGAGCCGGCAAAACATATCACGCAATATTCCCGATAACCGTTCACTCTAAGGCGGTAACATCAATTGAGCTTGAAAATCCTAAAAAGGATTATCTCGAGGGCGATAAGACACTTGATCTTTCGGGCCTTAAGGTTAAGGCAAATTACAGCAACGCCGAGTCCGAATACGTCACCGATTACACGGTTGACACATCGTCATTTGACCCGGAGCTTTACGACGTAGAGCAGAATATAACCGTTACATACACACATGCGGGGCGCAGCGCTTCGGCTACATTCCCAGTAATTGTATACGGTAAACCCGTTGTCAGCGTTGATAAAGGCGATTATAACGGCGGATGGACAAGCAAGGACGTAACCTTTACTCTTTCATCGACTCACGAGCTTGACGGAGTTAAGTATTACTTTAAAACCGATTCCGCAGGCGTGGAAGCACCATTGGACGGCAACACGCTTACCGTAAATGTGAACAGCAGCGATACATATTATTTTAAGGCTGTAAATTCCAAGGGCATTGAGAGCGATTACACCGAGGGCTACACCGTTATGCGTGATGATATAGAGCCTTCGTTCACTCTTACTCCCGCCGTAACCGAGCTTACAAATAAGAGCTATGATGTTACAATAGGAAGTCTTAACGTAGGCGCTTCGGGAATAGCCTCCGTTACATTAAACGGTGAGGATATAACCGCTTCTCATGATTCGTTTACCGTTGCTGAGAACGGAACTTACAACGTAGTTGTAACTGCGGGTAACGGCCTTACGGCAGAAGAAAGCATCGTCATAAACAATATCGATAAAATTGCTCCCACCGTAAACAGCATAACCGTTTTACATAAGGACATAGGCGGTGTCGCAAGAGAGGTTTCCGGAAACTTCTTCAGCAAGGCGGACACTTTATGCAGATTCTTTAACAAGACTGTTGAAATTACCGTTGATGCGTCGGATGAGGGCGTATCGGGAATAGACAAAATTGAATATCGCTTTGTAGATGAAAACGGTCAGCCGACCGGCTCCGACTGGAGCGTCTACGATAGCGAAAACAAACCGGCTAAAGACCCCGATTTCAAGGGCTTTGTAGAGGCAAGAGCTACCGATAAGGCAGGCAATGTTTCCGCGATACTTCGTTCGGACGGCGTGGTTATAGACGGTACGGCTCCCACCGATGTTACCGTTTCCGCTGTATACGGCGGTGATAAGGAATATCAAGAGGGTGCTTGGAGCGCAACAGATGTAAATATAACTCTTTCCTCCGAGGCTTATTCGGGAATTTACAAATATTATTACCGCATTGACGGCGGTGATTGGCAGGAGCTTTCGGGCAATACCTTTACCGCAACCGAAACAGGTGAGCATAAATACGAATTTAAGGCCGAGAGTTATGCGGCTCTTGAGAGCAACGTCACCGCGTTTACGGTTAAGATAGATCGTCAGGTACCTGTTATCCGCGTCTCGTTCGAGGGTACCTTCGGCAGATGGACCGGTGAAGGCGTTACATTCAACTTCTCTACCGAGGAAGCTTCTCTTTCCGGTATTAACTATTATTATGACAACGGAAACGGCTGGACTCTTATCGACAGCGGCGCGAGCATTGAGATAACCGATACAACCAACGCCGTTTACAGATTTAAAGCCGTTAACAATGCCGGCACCGAGAGTTATCCCTCTGACAGCTATCACGTAATGATAGATGCAAAGGTTCCCGAAATAACTCTTACTCCCGAGGTTACCGATGTTACTCCGAATCCTTATAAGATAAACATAAGCACCGAGGTAGGCGAGTCGGGACTTCGCGAGGTTACCTGCAACGGTCAGGATATAACCAATGAAGACTCTTACACCGTGTCACAGAACGGTACATACGTATTTACCGTAGTAGGCAAAAACGGCAGAGTTGCAACAAAGATATTTACGGTTACAAATATCGACGGCGATAAGCCCGTGCTTACCGTATCTTCTTACGGTAAAACAGGCGAGTGGACAAGCGGCGACGTTACAATAGTTCTCTCGGCCACAAGCAATACCGGCGTTACATATTACTATGACGACGGATCTGGCTTCAAGGAGATGAACGGCAGCGTTCTCAATATTGCCGAAAACTGCAATAAGACTTATACATTTAAGGCTGTTAATAAAGCGGGCGTTGAGAGCGATGTGTCGGACGGTGTTGTCGTTATGATTGATAAGAGCGTTCCGACGGACGTTACGGTAACGGCGGCTTGCGGTGAAGAAAATGTGGCTTCCGGTTCGCTTGTAAGGCAGGATGTGACATTTACTCTCAGCTCTTCGGCTTCGTCGGGCGTTAAATATCAGTATTCGCTTAACGGAGGCGAGTGGACAAATATTGAGGGCAACACTCTCACCACAAACGGCAGCGGAGCATATAATTACAAATTCCGCGCTGTCAGCGGCTCGGGTCTTGTCAGTGATAAGAGTGAATTTAACGTACAGGTTAAAATACGTTTGTTCGGCGATGTGAACGACGACGGCAAGGTTGACAGTACGGATTACAACCTTATCATATATCATTCGCTCGGCATTGAAACTCTTACCGATGATCAGCTTGCTGCGGCGGACCTTAACGGAGACGGTGTTGTTGATCTTTCCGACGCTTCCGTGCTTGACCTCGTTATGGCAGGCAAATATAAAGCAGGCGAATAACGTAAAGCAAGCCCAAAATAAAACGCTTATTCCGATTTTTCGGAATAAGCGTTTTTTGTTTAGTAAGTAGCCGGAGTTTTTATCAGAATTTGTTGTGAACCTTTTCGCAGAATGCGTACATATCTTTAATATTAAGCTCCGTGCCGTCGTCGAGAACGACCTTGCCGCTCCAAAGTCCGTGAACCTGATGCGTTTTCATACCGAACAGGTTGAGCGGAAGCAGGTTTGTATAGTGGTCGTAGTACGGCTTCATAGTCAAATCAAGTCTGCCGTCCTCCGAAATAAAATGCCATTCATTCATCCATCCGGCGCCATCTTCAGGGTCTTTCTCAAGATGCACTGCGCCTATTTTATGGCATTTACCGTCATAAAATATAGCTGTTTCGGTTGCATTTGACTCGTCGCCGAAGCCCCATGTAAGCTCGAAGCCGAAGAGTTTGCCGTCAAGATAAGTGCTGCCGTTTCCCCAGTACCATGTATTCGTGTGCGGCCACACACCGCGCCCCCAGTCAAGAACCGTAAAGGTTTTATCCTTTGTAAATGTGTATTTCTCGTTTCCGGCAACAACGGTGCCTTCTGTCGCAAGGCAGTTGAGCTTTTGAGTAAGGAAGAAGCATCCCTGTTCCTTAAACGGGGTCGCTATTGTTATGCTTTCGTGCTCGGGAAGCTTATAGCAAGTAACGTCGAATTTAACCTTTTTGCCTGAAGCCGTGCCTTCAAAATAGAGGCGTCTCTCCGTTTCGCGAACGTCAAATATAAGCTTTGTTCCTCCGCGCTTATATTCGGTATAGTTCGGAACGTCGCCGTTTTTGCTGAGTCGGTTTTTGTGTGGCGTGAAAAGCTCAGTTGCCATACCGCTTATTTTTCTGCCGGTCTTGAGGTTAACAAGTCCGAAAGTGGCACAGGTGGCAAGCGATATATTAAAGAAATTGAGCTGTATCATTATATTTCCGTCGCTTATCTGGTAATAATCCCATTCCTTAAGGCGCATGGTATTTTCACGTTTTATCATTTCGGGATTATATCTGAAAAGGTTGTGCTTACAATAGCCGGGTCTTGCAAGGTTCCCGTCCGGCATAAGAAGGACGGTGCTTTCTTTTATTTCGGTCTGTTTGTTCATTTTATCCAAAATCTCCTCGCTTTATAAATTTTACATTATTATACTCCAATATAAATACAAATTCAATCTGCGTTTTTTTGTCGGAAATACACAAATACCGCTCGTGCAATTATAGACAACTGTTAAGCTGCTTGACATAATATGTAAAATGTGATTTTTTCGCAAAAAAAAGTTTATTTCTAAAATGATTTGTATTATACTATTTAAGTAAAGTTTGTATGGAGGAATATTTATGGCAAAAAACAAAATGAAAAAAACCAACACCATACATTTCGGTATTCAGCGCAAGATTGTAGCCAATATGACGACCGAATCGTGGGCAAATGTTCCTCACGTTACATACAACTATGAGCCGGACGTCACCGAATTTATGATAGAGTATAAAAGGCTTAATGAAGATTGTCCGCCCGAGAAAAAGGTCACTTTAAATACTCTTATGCTCAAAATAATAGTTGAGGGGCTCAAAGCGGATCCGATTATGAATTCTCATATCGAATTTGACCGCAAGCTTGTCAGAGGAGAAATACATACCTTTGAAAATATTGATATTTCTATGCCGATGGTCTTGCCGAACGGCGAGATGATGACAATAAATCTCCACAACTTTGAAAACAAAAACCTTGATGAGATGGTTGCGTATATCGCGGACGTAAACCGCCGTGTCGCAAACACAAATCTTGACGAGGTTATGTTTGATGTCTCTCTTGATAACACGCTTACAGCTTTAAAGCAGGGCAAAATCAAACAAACCCTTTATCGTCTTATCGGCTCAAAGACCGGTAAGCACAAGGTTAAGACCCTCAGCGGAAAGGAAAAGAGCAATTATTATAAAATTCCCGAAAATGACAGGCTTACAAAGCACGATATCGAGCAGGGTACGATAACCGTTTCAAATATCGGCTCGGTTTACCGTGCGCAACGCGGTGAAACCTGCTTGCTTGAAATTGTTCCGCCGCAGGTTTGTGCCATAGCGGTCGGTGCCGTTCAGGATAAGCCCGTAGTCGTTGTAAATGAAGCGGGCGAAAAGGAAATAGCCATTCGTCAGGTTATGCCGCTTTGTATTGCTTTTGACCACAGAGCGCTTGATTTCGGCGAGATTGTTCCGTTTATCAAACGTCTTGATGAGATATTCGCGGCTCCGGAAATAATCCATACTTGGCGCAACACCGGTATCAGCGAGGAGCATATGGCTGAAATAAAGGTTGAGCGTGAACAGCGCGAAGCAAAGTACGAGCAGAGCAAGGAACGTGAAAAAGCGCGCAAGGATGCAGAAAAGGCCGCCGAAAAAGCCCGCAGAGACGCCGAGAAGGCACGCAAGGATGCGGAAAAGGCAGAGCGTGACGCGGCGGAAAAAGCCGAGAAAGCTCGCAAGGACGCAGAAAAAGCCGAGCGAGAAGCGGCGGAAAAAGCTAAAAAAGCCGATGAAAAGGTGAAAAAAGAGGCTGAAAAGGCGCGCAAGGATGCAGAAAAGGCCGAGCGAGATGCCGCAGAAAAAGCCGAAAAGGCACGCCGAGAGGCAGAAAAAGCAAAAATAGAAGCCGTTGCCAAGGCGGAAAAAGCAAAACGCGATGCCGAGGAAAAGGCACGCAAGGAATCCGATAAAGCCCGTAAAGAAGCCGAAAAAGCAAAAGCCAAAGCGGCAGAGGCAAAGGCAAAAGCCGAAAAGGCTCGTAAGGCAGCGGAAGAAATTAAGACTGATAAAGCCGAAAAGGCGGCACGGGAAGCCGAAAAAGAGGCGAAGGAAGCCGAAAAAGAGGCTGAAAAGGACGAGGCAATAGCCGAGCAAACCGAAAAAGAGGCAAATAATAAATAAAACAAGCAATGGGGCTAAAGGAGAAAAACAATGGGCAAGGACATAACTTTGGTTGTTATGGCTGCCGGTATGGGCAGTCGTTTCGGCGGATTAAAGCAGCTTGAGCCGATAGGAAAAAACGGAGAGGTAATTCTTGATTTTTCGGTTTACGATGCGGTAAAGGCAGGCTTTAATAAGGTTGTTTTTGTTATAAAACACGCAATCGAGGATGATTTTAAACGTATCGTCGGCTCACGTATAGAAAAGAAGGTTAAGGTTGAGTACGTTTTCCAGGAGACAGATGCTCTTCCTGAGGGCTTTACCTGTCCTGCAGACCGTCAAAAGCCGTGGGGAACCGCTCATGCAATTCTCTGCTGTAAGAATGTTGTAAAAGAGCCGTTTGCGGTTGTAAATGCCGATGATTATTACGGCAGAAGCGCATTTAAGAAGATATACGACGAGCTGTCATCGGCCTTAGAGGATTATTGTATGGTCGGCTTCAGACTCAAGAATACGCTTACGGAAAACGGTACTGTTTCAAGAGGCGTTTGTGTTACAGATAATGAAGCCTTAGAGAGCGTCACCGAATATACAAAAATTCGCAGCGATTGCTCATTTACCGAAGATGACGGCAAGACTTGGAATGCGTTGTCGCCGGATACGGTCGTTTCCATGAACCTTTGGGGATTCCGTCCCGACGTATTCAAATACATAGAGGATGGGTTTGTTGCTTTTCTCAAAGAAAAGCTGAATGTTCCGAAATCGGAGTATTATCTCCCGTCCGTCGTATCTTCTCTTATCGAGAGCGGAACCAAAAAGGTTAATGTTCTCGTCGCCGAGGATAAGTGGTACGGCGTAACGTATAAGGAGGATAAGCCGGCTGTTGTAGCTTCAATAGGCGAGCTTATCGACAAAGGCTATTACGACGGAATATAAAAAAGAACAATAAAATTAACGGCTGTAAGATTTGCTCTTATAGCCGTTTTGTATTGCGTTTATTTATTCCTTCCAGAATTTTCGGTCGAGACTTCTGTATTGTACCGCCTCGGCTATATGTTTGGTGTCTATCACGTCGCTGCCGTCAAGGTCGGCTATTGTTCTTGCCACTCTCAGCACCTTGTCATAGGCTCTTGCCGAAAGACCCAATTTGTCGAATGAGAGCCGCAGTATGTTGGCCGCTGCCGTAGTCATAATACAGTATTTTCTTGTGAGTGCAGAATCCATTTTAGCGTTGCAGGTGACGCTTGTCCCCTTAAAACGGCGGCGCTGAATTTCTCTTGCCTTGTTGACTCTTGCCTTAATTTCGGATGAGCATTCTTCGGAGCCTTCCTTTTGCGAGAGGGCGTCAAAATCAACCGGCGGAACCTCAATATGTATGTCAAGCCTGTCAAGCAGAGGACCCGATACCCTTGACAGATATTTTTGCGGCGCGCCCTTCGGACAGGTGCATTTTCTTGTCGGATGTCCGAAGTAACCGCACGGACACGGGTTCATGGCGCATACAAGCATAACGCTGCAAGGATATGAAAATGTTGCGGCAACGCGCGCTATTGTTATTTTACCGTCCTCTATCGGCTGACGTAAAACTTCCATTGACGTTCTCGAAAATTCGGGCAACTCGTCAAGAAACAGTACGCCGTTATGCGCTAAGGATATTTCACCCGGGCGCGGTACCGTGCCGCCTCCGGAAAGTCTGGCAGGGGAGACGGTGTGGTGCGGCGAGCGGAAAGGACGCGCTTTTATAAGGGATATTCCCTTGGGCAAAACTCCCGCTACCGAGTATATGTTGGTTGTTTCAAGCGATTCTTCAAATGTCATATCGGGCAAGATTGACGGTATGCGTTTTGCGAGCATACTCTTACCCGAGCCCGGAGGCCCTATCATCATAACATTGTGTCCGCCTGCGGCGGCAACTTCTAAGGCTCTTTTAGCTTCGTGCTGACCCTTGACGTCGGAGAAATCCGGCAGATTATCGGGTAGGCTGTAAGATTTGAAATCGGATTCGGAAACGGGTGTTATTTTTTCTCCGCCCGTGAGATGTGACAGCAACTGCCCGACGTTTCTTACGGGATATACGGTTATGCCGCGCACAACAGCACCCTCGGCAGCGTTCGGAGCGGGTATATATATTTTCTTAACACCGCAACGCTGTGCTTTAATAACCATCGGCAAAACGCCGTTAATTCTGCGCACCTCGCCGTTTAACGACAGCTCTCCCAAAAAAGCCGAGCTGTCGGTATCGCAGGACAGCTGCCCCGTGGATTTAAGTATTGCTATAAGAATGGGCAGGTCGTAAATCGGCCCCTCTTTTTTTATGTCCGCCGGTGCGAGATTTATTGTAATGCGTGACGGCGGAAAGTCTAATCCATTATTTTTAATGGCGGAGCGGACTCTTTCGCGGCTCTCGCTGACTGCCGTATCGGGAAGCCCTACAACGTCAAAGCGCGGCATACCGCCCGAAATATCCGCTTCGACGCCGGTCATATAGGCTTCCATGCCGAAAAGCCCGACGCTTATGATTTTAGCAAACATTTATATACCCCTTTTTGATACCGCGGTAATTACGGTATATAGTCGAATTCGAGATCGTAAATCGAAACGGTGTCTCCCTCTTGAATTCCCTGCTTTACAAGCTCGTCGATTATTCCGCTCGACTTTAGAACCGTTTGAAAATACTGAAGCGACGCGTAGTCGTCAAGGTCGGTCTTTGAAAGTATTCTGTAAAGCCAGTCCGCCTCAACAGAATATACGCCGTCGTTCACGGTAACTTTAAAGCCGTTGTTCTTTTTGCTCTCGAGTACCGAAAGCGGTATTTCCTCCGCCTCATATTTTTTTACGGGCGGTAGGGTAGAGAGCTTTTCCGCAACAGCATTTATAAGCTCCTTTGTGCCGTATTTTATCGGTGCGACTATCGGGAAGTAGGGAAGTCCCTTTTTCTCAATGAAGCTCTTGAAATCCTCAAGCTGCTCGTCGGTTGCAAGGTCTATTTTGTTGCCGGCCACTATCTGCGGACATTTTGCAAGCTCGGGATTGAACTTTACAAGCTCCTCGTTTATCTTTTCAAAATCCTCCTTCGGGTCTCTTCCCTCGCTGCCGGCGACGTCAACTACGTGCACCAGCATACGACAGCGTTCTATATGCTTTAAAAATTCGTGACCGAGACCCACACCGTCCGCAGCACCCTCTATAAGACCCGGAATATCCGCCATTACAAAGCTCTGCTCCGGACCCATGGTGACAACGCCGAGAACGGGTATTATAGTTGTGAAATGATAATCGCCTATAATGGGCTTCGCCTCACTCACCACAGACAAAAGCGAGGATTTACCTACATTCGGAAAGCCGATAAGACCAACGTCGGCAATGAGCTTCAGTTCAAGCGAAATATCCCACTCCTCGCCCGGAGCGCCGCTTTTCGCAAAGCGTGGAGTTTGGCGTGTCGAGGTGGCAAAATGAGAATTGCCCCATCCGCCCTTACCGCCCTTCGCCGCTATAAACGGCTCGTCGGTTGACATATCCGCCATAATCGTTCCGCTTGTTACTTCACGTATTACCGTGCCGCGCGGAACACGTATTATAAGGTCCTGACCTTTTTTGCCGTTTTGCCTTGCGCCTCTGCCGTCCTCACCGCTCGGAGCCTTATATTTTCTTTTGTATCTGAAATCGGATAATGTGGCAAGACTGTCATCTGCCTGAAATACTATGTTGCCGCCTCTTCCGCCGTCGCCGCCGTCGGGACCGCCCGCAGCCACATATTTCTCCCTGTGAAAAGCAACCGCACCGTTGCCGCCGTTGCCTGCTTTAATATTTATTTTAGCTATATCTACGAACATTTCTTTTTACCGTTCCTTACTGAAATTACATATATTTTACCGTATTATTGTACCATAAATATTATCCATAATAAATACCGAACAAGCAATTATTTGGTCGTTTTGTGTATAAATAGCATAAGTTGTGCCTAAAGTATTGACTAACACAATATGTTGTGGTATTATGCGTTTGGAATTAAAAAAGTGTTAGCTCTGCAACGTAAATGTCCTAATTTTAGGACTTATACACCGAAAAAATCCGAACATTTGTATTGACAAAATATAAATTGTTGGTATAATAAGGGTGTAATGAAACACAAACAAATGTTCTAAAGAACCGGAGGTCCTGTATATGTCAGCATTCACAGCCATTTCTTCTATGATAGAGCTCGCAGTTATTATCTTTCTTATATACGGATTTTATAAGGAGGATAAGTTCATCGCCTTTGAGCAAAAGGTCAAGATGATTATAGTTGTCAATTACCGCAGATACAAGAGAAAAAAGCGTATTGAGCAAATGCGTAAAAACCGTGAATTCAAGCTTGTTGACGGCGGCAGAAAGGGTGCCGAGAGAGGCAGCTTTCACGTAGCTTAATCTTCCATTTCTATATAAAGTCTTAAAGCAAGAAGCCGTGGGTATTATCCGCGGCTTCTTGCTTTTTTCGCAGTCTTTAAACTGCGGAAACGCCGTATGGATTTTAGCACATAAAACGACAAAATCAACGGCTTTTCAAAAGTGCACAAAAACAGAACGCTGTGTTTGTGCAACTTCGTCATTTTTTCGCGACTAAATTTCGGCAATTTATTGACAAATCCTATTTTTGCGTGTAAGATAATTTTCATCATAAATGATTTATTGCAGGATTTACTTTTGAATCTTGCAAAATTAGCTACAGGAGGTCATTTTATGAAAATGTCATTGAAAAAGGTTCTGGCAGCAGTTCTTGCTTTGACTTTCCTTGCAGCTTGCTTTACGGCTTGCGGCAGTAAGGGAACCGGCAGCAGCTCTTCAGACGGTAAAACACTTAAAATAGGTTCCAGCGGACCGCTTACAGGCGACGCGGCGGCTTACGGTATTGCCGTTAAAAACGGTATACAGCTTGCTGTTGACGAAATTAACGCTGCAGGCGGCGTAAACGGTATGAAGCTTGAGTTCCAGATGGAGGACGATGAAGCCGATGCCGAAAAAGCAGTAAACGCATACAATACTCTTAAGGATAACGGTATGAAGGTATTCATAGGCACCGTTACCACAGGTGCTTGCCTTTCTGTTGTCAGCCAGACTAAGGCTGATAATATGTTCCAGATAACACCTTCTGCTTCGGCAGCTAAGGTAATAGCAAATGACAACTGCTTCCAGGTTTGCTTTACAGACCCCAACCAGGGTACTGCTTCCGCAGACTATATCGCAAGCAAGGGTCTTGCTACAAAGGTAGCTGTTATCTATAACAGCTCCGACGCTTATTCTTCGGGTATTTACGACAACTTCAAGGCTGAAGCGGCTGCAAAGGGTCTTGACCTTGTAGCTTCCGAAGCATTCACAGGCGACAGCAAGCAGGACTTCTCTTCTCAGCTTTCAAAGATTAAGGCTTCCGGCGCAGAGCTTATATTCCTCCCGATTTATTATCAGGAAGCTTCTCTTATCCTTTCTCAGGCTAAGAACGCCGGTATTACCGCTAAGTTCTTCGGATGCGACGGTCTTGACGGACTCCTTAACATCGAGAACTTTGATAAGTCTCTTGCAGAAAACGTAATGCTTCTTACCCCGTTTGCAGCTAATGCTACCGACGAGACAACCAAGAAGTTCGTTGCCGCTTACAATGCAAAGTATGACCCGTCTACTCTTAATCAGTTTGCGGCAGACGCTTATGACGCTGTTTATATTGTAAAGGCAGCTGCGGAAAAAGCAGGTGTTACAGGCGATATGAGCGTTTCCGATATTTGTAATGCTCTCAAGGGAGCCATGACCGAAATCACCGTTGACGGTGTAACAGGTTCAGGTATGACCTGGAAAGCAACAGGCGAAGTAAACAAAGAGCCGAAAGCGGTTAAGATTGAAAACGGCGAATATCAGCCGATGGACTGATTTCCTCGGTTAAAGGCTGAATACGGGTCGGCAGCTTACGGCTGCCGGCCCTTTTTGTTTCCTGCATTATCGCTTTAATTGGGTGAAATATAATGAAAAGCGCGCCGCCTGATTATTCATTTTTGCATATTTTTCTCGTTGTAATGGCAAAGAGGATATGTTATACTATTTATATTTTAAACAAGAAACATTTTTAGTTTGGGGTGCAGTAAATTGACTTTTATAACAAACCTTATAAACGGCGTCAGTCTCGGCAGTATATATGCCGTAATAGCGCTCGGCTACACCATGGTTTACGGTATCGCCAAAATGCTTAACTTTGCGCACGGCGATGTAATAATGGTCGGTGCATACATAGTATTTGCGTTGACCTCATACGCCGGGGTAAATCCTTATCTCGCACTCGTTATATCTATGGCGGCGTGTACCTTGCTCGGTATGGCAATAGAAAGATTTGCCTATAAGCCGTTAAGAGGCGCTTCTCCTCTTGCCGTTCTTATAACCGCAATAGGTGTCAGCTACTTCCTTCAGAATATGGCACTTTTGATTTTCGGCTCGCAGGCGAAGAGCTTTACCTCTATTGTAAATCTACCGGCACTTACGCTTGCCGGCGGTAAAATAACAATAAGCGCCGAAACTATAGTTACCATAATAGTTTCGCTCATAATAATGGTTTCGCTTACTCTCTTTGTAAATAAGACAAAGCCGGGTCGCGCAATGCTCGCAGTATCCGAGGATAAGGGAGCGGCTCAGCTTATGGGCGTAAATGTAAATGCGACCATTTCTCTCACATTTGCCATAGGCTCGGGGCTGGCGGCCGTTGCAGGCGTACTCCTTTGCTCGGCTTATCCCACACTTTCGTCGCAGACAGGCGCAATGCCCGGCATTAAGGCATTCGTAGCTGCCGTTCTCGGCGGTATCGGTTCTATTCCGGGCGCCGTAATCGGCGGTGTGCTTATAGGCATTATAGAAATACTCAGCCGCTCTTATATTTCTTCGCAGATGGCTGACGCTATCGTGTTTGCCGTACTTATAATAGTGCTTCTTGTTAAGCCGACGGGCATTCTCGGCAAGAAGTATATTGAAAAGGTTTAAGGAGGGTACAAAGATGGCATCAACAAAGTCAAAACTGATCAAAAAAAGTACCCGAAGCGACCTCATAACCTATGCTATGGTTTTAGTTGTATTTGCCGTAGTTGAAATACTCAAGTCCACGGGAAATATATCGAGCCTTTTGAGGGGTCTTTTGGTTCCTCTGTGTATGTACTCCATACTTGCCGTTTCTCTTAACCTTGTAGTCGGTTATCTCGGAGAGCTTTCGCTCGGCCATGCGGGATTTATGTGCGTCGGTGCGTATGCAAGCTCGATTTTCTCGGTAGTTACGCAAAACACTCTTACAAATGCATGGATTCGGTTTCCGCTCGCCATACTTGTCGGCGGACTTTGCGCGGCAATATTCGGCGTGCTTATAGGCATACCCGTTTTAAGATTAAAGGGCGACTATCTTGCAATAGTAACGCTTGCGTTCGGCGAGATAATTAAGAACATACTCGGAACAATATACGTCGGATATGACAGTCACGGTATTCACGCTTCCTTTACGAGTCAGTCGTCATTGAATCTTGAGGCTGACGGTACTGTTCTTATAAACGGGCCGCTCGGTATAACCGGAACACCCAACGATTCAACATTTGTAATAGGTATAGTTCTTCTTCTTATCACGCTGTTTGTAATTCTGAACTTTATTCATTCGCGCGCCGGCAGAGCGGTAATGTCTCTGCGTGACAATCGTATAGCTGCCGAATCGGTGGGTATAAGCGTGACTAAATATAAGCTTATCGCATTTTCGCTTTCCGCATTTTTTGCAGGCATAGCCGGCGTTTTGTATTCGCATAACCTCAGCGTGCTTGCTGCAACATCAAAGAATTTCGGCTACAATATGTCAATAATGATACTCGTATTTGTAGTTCTCGGCGGCATAGGCAATATACGCGGCTCTATAATCGCAGCGTGTGTGCTTACGGCTTTGCCGGAGGTTCTCCGCGGACTTCGCGATTACAGAATGCTCATATATGCGGTAGTGCTTATTGTTATGATGATAATGACCTCAAGCCCCAAGGCAATCGCTTTCTGGGAGACTCATTCGATAAAAAAGTTCTTCAAAAAGGGAAACGGTAAGACCAAAAAGGAGGCACGGTAATTATGGCATTGCTCGAAGCTAAAAATTTAAGCATAACCTTCGGCGGTCTTAAAGCCGTTGATGATTTTAACGTAGAAATAGAAAAAGGCGAGCTCTATGGTCTTATAGGACCGAACGGCGCAGGTAAAACGACCATATTCAACCTTCTTACGGGCGTATATAAGCCTACCGAGGGTCAGGCTACTCTCGACGGCACCGTTATAACGGGCAAAAAGACCATTGATATATGCAAGGCAGGCGTTGCAAGAACCTTCCAAAATATCCGTCTTTTCGGTCAGATGTCGGTTCTTGATAATGTTAAGGTAGGACTTCACAATCATTATAAGTACAATACGGCAGCAGGTATATTCAAGCTTCCGTCATATTTCAAAAAAGAGCGTGCAATGGACGAAAAGGCCATGGAGCTTTTAAAGGTTTTCGACCTTGATAAAGAAGCGTCTTATCTTTCTTCAAATCTTCCGTACGGAAAGCAGCGCAAGCTTGAAATAGCGAGAGCACTTGCGACTGAGCCGAAGCTTTTGCTCCTTGACGAGCCGGCGGCGGGAATGAATCCCAATGAGACAGAGGAGCTTATGGAGACAATACGCTTTGTCCGCGATGAGTTCGATATGACCATACTTCTTATAGAGCACGATATGAAGCTTGTTTCCGGCATATGCGAGGAGCTTACGGTTCTTAACTTCGGTCATGTCCTGTGTCAGGGCAAAACGTCCGATGTGCTCAATAATCCCGAAGTTATCACAGCATATCTCGGCGAATAAGGAGGAGCAGCTATGGCATTACTTGAAATTAAGGATCTTGAAGTTAATTACGGCGTTATAAAGGCTATTAAGGGCGTTTCTTTTGATGTAAACGAGGGCGAAATTATTGCTCTTATCGGAGCCAACGGCGCAGGTAAAACAACTATTCTTCACACTATTACCGGCCTTATTCAGGCTAAAAAAGGCTCTATTGTGTTTGACGGTAAAGAGCTTACTAAAACTCCGCCGCACAAAATAGTTTCCATGGGTATGGCACACGTTCCGGAGGGCAGACGTATTTTCCAGCAGCTTTCGGTACTCGAAAACCTAAAGCTCGGCGCATATACCCGCAAGGATAAATCCGAAATTGCCTCAACTCTTAAAATGGTTTACGAGCGTTTTCCGCGACTTGAGGAACGCAAAAATCAGGTTGCAGGCACGTTGTCGGGCGGTGAGCAGCAGATGCTTGCAATGGGCAGAGCACTTATGTCCAAGCCGAGAATTATTTTGATGGATGAACCGTCCATGGGACTTTCCCCGTTGCTTGTTTCGGAAATCTTTGATATAATAAAGGTGATCAATGAGAGCGGAACAACCGTTCTTTTGGTTGAGCAAAACGCCAAGAAGGCTCTTTCGATTGCCGATAGGGCATATGTACTCGAAACAGGTAAAATAACTCTTTCGGGAGACGCAAAAGACCTTATAAACGACGAGTCGGTTAAAAAGGCTTATCTCGGCGAATAATATCATATCGTTTTGAGAGGTTCGGTGAGCTTATGAACGAAAAATTTGTAATTACCATCGCAAGGGGATACGGAAGCGGCGGCAGAACAATAGGCAAAATGCTGTCAAAAAACCTTTCGATTCCCTTTTATGACCGCGACCTTGTCTATATGGCGTCGGAGGAGAGCGGAATAAACGTAAAGCTGTTCGGCCAAAACGATGAGTCCGTGAAAAAAAGTATTTTTTCTCCGGCAAGCGACAGATATACGGGCGATTTGATTCCGCCGGAGAGCAGTGCTTTTGTTTCACATAAAAACATCTTTAATTATCAGGCGAAAATAATTAAAGACCTTGCCGTAAAGGGCTCGTGCATAATAGTAGGCAGATGTGCCGACTATATACTTCGCGATATGCCGAATGTTGTGAAGGTGTTTGTTTGGGCACCCATGAGCGATTGCATTAAGAACGTCAAGGTGCTTGAGCCGTCGCTCAGCGATAAGGAAGCAGAGCGCAAAATCAAAAAGATAGACGCTCACCGCAGCGATTATTACCGCTACTATACCTGCCGCGAGTGGGACAGCTTCAAAAACTACGACCTGTGTATAAACAGCTCGTCGGCGGGATTTGATAAGACCGCAAAGTATATAGAGGAATTTGTAAAAATTAAACTCGGCAAGTAAACAAAAAAATAAGCTCCGCAGTTTTGGCTTGTGACCTTAACCGCGGAGCTTTTTTATTATTCTGTTGGAATTTAATATACGGCAAACTGGCTGTTATAGAGCTTTTTGTAAAATCCGTTTTGCTCTATAAGCTCATCGTGACGTCCGCGTTCGATTATTTTCCCGTCGCGCATTACAAGGATTGCGTCGGCATTTTTTATGGTGGAGAGGCGGTGTGCAACGATAAACGTTGTTCTGCCCTCCATCAAAAGGGCAAACGCCTTTTGTATTCTGACCTCGGTTCTTGTATCAATGGAGCTTGTGGCCTCGTCCAATATAAGCATAGGCGGCTTTGTCAGCATTACGCGTGCTATACACAAAAGCTGCTTTTGACCTTCCGAGAGGTTATCTCCGCTCTCCGAGATATAAGTGTCATAGCCGTTTTCGAGCCTTTTTATAAAGCTGTGAGCGTGGGCCGCCTTTGCCGCCTCAATTACCTCCTCGCGTGTGGCGTCGGGTTTTCCGTAAGCTATATTGTCAAATATTGTGCCGGAAAACAGCCAGGTGTCCTGAAGAACCATTCCGAATCCCGAACGCAGCGAGTCGCGAGTGACAGAGGCTATATTTACATTGTCTATGTCAATTTCACCGCCGGTGACATCGTAGAATCTCATTAAAAGGTTTATGAGCGTTGTCTTGCCGCAGCCTGTGGGGCCTACTATGGCTATTGTTTTGCCGCTGTCAGCCCTTATATTAAGTCCCTCGATAAACGGCTTGTTTTTGCTGTATGAAAACGAAACATTGTTAAATTCAACCGTGCCGTTTTTGGCTTTAAGCTCCTTTGCTCCCTCGTCCGACGGTTCGTCCTTGCAGTCAAGAAGCTTGAATACACGTTCGGCGCTTGCAAGTGCATTCTGAAATTCGGCAACAACGCTTGATATTTCGTTGAACGGCTTTGTATACTGTGTGCAGTATGTGAGAAAAGAAGATAGCTTACCTACGGAAATACCGCCCTTTACCGTGAGTATCGAGCCGAGAACAGCAACAACGGCATATATCATAGCGTTAACAAATCTCGTGCAGGGATTGGTAAGTGCCGCATAGAAATGCGCGGTTGTACCGACTTTTTTGAGCTTTTCGTTTATTTCGTGAAAATGACGGTAAGCGTCCTCTTCGCCGTTGAATGCTGTTACTATATCTGCTCCCTCTATCATCTCGGCGGCAAATCCGGTTATTTCACCGCGGTATTTTGCCTGCTTTACGTAATTTTTGTGCGCGTGCTTTGCTATAAACGAAGCGACAAAAAACGAAAGGGGAGTCAGCACCACAACTGCAAGCGTGATATACCAGTTTATCGTGAACATAAATATCAGCGTACCGAGTATTGTCACAATGCCGGAGAATATCTGGGTAAAGCCCTGTAAAAGACCGGTGGAGACAATATCTATGTCGGTGACAACAGTGTTTATTATGTCGCCGTGTGCCGTGGAGTCAATATATGAAAGCGGCACCTTTGTAAGCTTTTCAAAGACCTCGGTTCTCATTTTTTGAACGGTTTTAAATGAGAGCTTATTTGAATTATACGTCATTATCCATTGGAAAAGCGCCGAAACAACAATGCATATCGCGAGAACCGCGCCGACCTTAAAAAGCCTTGTGAAATCGACGTCGCCCTTAGCCGTTATGCAGTCTACGCCTTTACCGATGAGAATGGGTACCATAAGCGACAGCGCAATGCCGACAAATGCGGAAAAAATCGCCCCGAAGAGATTGGATTTAAACGGACTTATATATTTTATGAGACGTTTTGTGTTTTTCATACGGAGGCAACCTCCTTTTCCGAAAGCTGTGACAGACAAATATCGCGGTATACTTCATTTGTTTTGTATAGCTCCTTGTGCGTACCGGTTGCCACAAGCTCACCGTCGTCGAGAACGAGTATTTTATCGGCATTCTTTACCGTGTTGACGCGCTGCGATACCAAAAATACGGTTGTGTCATTTAAGTTTTCTTTCAAAGCTTTTCTCAGAGTTGCGTCTGTGGCGAAGTCAAGCGCGCTTGATGAATCGTCAAAAATCAATATCCGAGGGTGCCCCATTATTGCCCTTGCTATGCAAAGACGCTGCTTTTGACCTCCCGACAGATTTTTGCTCTTTTCCTCAATTAAGGTGTTTGTGCCGTCCTTAAGCTTTGATACAAATTCCGCGCTTTGCGAAACCTTGAGCGCAAAATCAATGTCTCTGTCATCGGCGGAGCGGTCACCCATCAGCATGTTGTCCTTTATTGTACCCGAAAAAAGATTGCTCTTTTGCGGTACAACATGTATGACGTGCCTTAAATACCCGAATTTACAGTCTCGCACATCGTGGCCGAACACCTTGACGCTGCCGTTTTTAACGTCGCTGAAGCGCGGTATCAGATTTACGAGTGTGCTTTTGCCTGCGCCCGTACCGCCTATAATTCCTATCGTTTCGCCCTTCTCGGCTGTAAAGCTGATGTTTGACAGGGCGTTTTCGTCGGATTTTGGGAATGCGTAGCTGACATCGGTGAATTCGACCGCCGTAGCGGATTCATCGCCGTTTTGATATGCCGCGTCGTCATCCTTTATGCTCGGCTCGGCGTCCAATACCTCTTTAACGCGCTGAACGCTTGCGAGTGCCTTTGTAAATACGACTATGACGTTTGCAAATACGATTATTGAGAGAAGTATCTGTGTCATATAGCTTATGAGTGCTATTATTTTTCCTTGCGACAGCTCGCCCGAATATACGTTTTTTCCACCGAAATACAGCAAAATTACTATTGCGAGGTTCATCACGGCAAATGTCATTGGGTTCAGAAGTGCCGAAAGGCTGCCCACACGGAAGTTTATCTTAGTCAGCTCGTCATTCTTATCGCCAAAGCGCTCTTTTTCGTGATTGCTTTTTGAAAATGCGCGTATAACTCTGACGCCGGAAAGATTTTCCTTGACAACAAGCGAGACCTTATCAAGTACCTTTTGTATCACCTTGTAAAGCGGCAAGCTCTTAGTCAGAACATAGTACATAATAAGACTGACCAAAAGACCTGCGGCAAAGAAAATTATTGACATTTTAAGATCAAGCTTCATTGCCATAATAAGCGAACCGGCTATTAAAAACGGTGAGCGAAACATAAGCCGTATAAACATTGCAACGCCCGACTGTATCTGGTTTACGTCGTTTGTAATTCTCGTTATAAGCGATGACGAAGAAAAGGCGTCAATATCGCTTTGTGCAAAGGAATTTATCTTTTTAAACATATCGTTTCTGATTTCCGTGCCAACTCCCTGTTGGGCAACGGCGGCGCTGTATTGACATACTATGGCACACAAAAGTCCCAGTATACCGAGGCTTGCCATCAAAAGCCCCATTTTTATAATGTATGGCACATCGCCGTTTTTAATTCCCACGTCAATGATTTTAGCCATAACGAGCGGGACCAAAAGTTCAAGTATGGCCTCGGCGAGCTTAAACGCCGGCCCTAAGATAAATTGCTTTTTATAAAGAGCGTAATACTTTTTCATAGTTGCTCCTTTTGAATGAAATTTTAATTATAATAGTATATCACTTTTATTCTCTTTTTCAATCTCTTAAGTATATATTCGCTTTTTTATCGAAAAAACAGCCGCCCGAGAACTGCTTTTGTCTCTCGGACGGCTGTTATGTTAAATCTCAAAATCGCTTTTTGAAAATTCGGGCGCTGTCGGGTGTAGTTTCGGTTCACGTTTAAAAATATCATACTTGTATTTTTTACAGCACCAATCTTTTGACACAACGCCCTTTTTGGGGCAGAGCACCGTATCGCCGTCATTTGTCGGCGTTGAAAATTCACAGTATTCACATTTCGGAGAAATGTTTCCGCCAAGCATCTTATCCTTCATCCGTTTCACCCCGATTACATTGTGTATTACTATGCTAACACATTTTTTTATCCGAATCAACCTCTAAGATGAGCAGCACGCTCATTATAAGCAGTGCCGCAAGAGCCGGTACGGAAACCGAATAGGCTGCCGGAGTTACGGAACTGTCGGTTGCAAAGACAGATACCTCACATGGGAAGACCTTTAAAAGCTCCATACATATTATTGCCGAAAAAGACGCGCATACCGCTCTTGCCGTGTAAAAATACCGCATTTTGAGCTTTGTGTATCTGAGATACGACATTATCTGGCAGTGTACCGACAGACCGCCGAAGGATATTATTGCGGCTAAGGCGGGTATCGGAGCTTTTCCGGCGGCGGCGCGGCAGCCGTTTGTGACCTCGAGGATGAATTCAAAGAAAAGAGCAGCTCCGGGCGGTATAGGTAAGGTAGATAAACCGTCGCATACGGTTTTAAAAATAACTACCCAGGCGCATATTTTTATTACGTCGTTTGTGGCGTCGCCCACGGATCGTACAAAAGCTCCGACAGGGTCGCAAAGTGTAAACGGAATTTCGCTTTTACCCTTTTTCTCCGCCGCTTTATCATACAGAGCCATTGAAAAGATACCGGTAAAAAATGATGCCGAAACAGTGGATATGTATAACAGCACGCCGGCTTTGACGCTTCCGAGCATCTCCGAGCCAACCGTTCCTATCACAAAGGCGGGACCCGCGTTTATGCAAAAAAGACAAGCTCTTTGCGCCTCGTTTTCGGTTATCGCATTTTTCTTGAGCAATTCATATGTCATTTTTGCGCCTATGGGAAATCCGCCTATCTGCGACATAATAATAACCGGAGCCAAGACGCCCGGAAGCCTGAACAGCTTTTCGCACACCTTATCAAACGGCTTTCCCGCGGCTTCTCCGAGACCCGAGCGCAAAAGAAATGAGGCCACCGTCATAAACGGAAACAGGGACGGCACGACCGTTTCCGCCGCCAAAAGTATTCCGCTTCTGACGCCCTCGGAGCATATCTCCGGCCTTGTAAACAAAAACAGGCACACCAAAGCAGTCAATATAACCGGAACTATATATTTTCGGCATTGCTTTTTATCCATTCTTTTCACCCTTTTCCGTAATTTAAATATATGAGGCGGCATATTTATATATGAGCTTAAAATGACTTTTCGGAGGGATCGGTTTTGACCGCAAGAAGAAAGCAGCGAAAAAAAGCGTCCGAGCAAAAAATTGTCGGCGCGCTTGATATGCCTAAAATTTTGAGCCCGTCCGTGCCGCATATTGAGACGGAGGGTAATAAGGAGGCGGTCGTTGACGGCTGCTTCGGAATAACGGAATATGACAATGACAGAATTTCGCTTAACGCAGGCTCTCTGACCATTACCTTTTGCGGCAGCGACCTTACGCTGTGTTCTTATTCCGACGAACAGACGGTGATAAAGGGCAGTATAATTTCGATTGAATTTACGGGATGAGGTGGATTTTATGTCGATAATACGTTTTTTGAGATTTGTTTTTGGGTATGTTGAATTTTGCGCGGAGGGTGGTTTTCCCGAACGCTTTATAAATCTGTGCTCCGTTTATCACGTAAGATTGTGGGATGTAAAACGAGTAAAAGACAAGCTGTATGCAAAAACTATGCTTCGAGACTATAAAAATATCAGGGAGGCGGTAAGGCGTTCCGGGGTAAAAACAAGAATAATCAAAAAAACGGGTTTGCCTTTTTTTACATTTAAGCAGCGAAAGAGAGTGGGACTTGTAATAGGCGTTGCCGCGGCGATAATCACCGTTTCGTATTTATCGACTATGATATGGACTGTATCCGTCAGCGGAAACGAAAACATATCAGACGAGCAAATTCTCAATGTATTTTCTTCGTTGGGAGTAAAACCCGGAGCAAAGCGCCGAGATATAAACGCAAAAGAGATTTCAGACGAGGCTTTAAAAATATTTGACGGTGATTTGTCGTTTGCGGTTGTCAATCTGAACGGCGCTAATGCGTCCGTGGAGGTACGTGAAAGCGTGCCGGCACCGAAGATAGAGGACAACGAAACCCCATGTAATATAGTTGCGTCGGAGGACGGCGTGGTGACCAAGGTACAGTTGTATTCGGGTCAAGAGGAGATAAAGGCAGGCTCTGCCGTGCTGAAGGGCAATCTTCTCATATCCGGGGTAAAGACAAATCAAGACAAGACCGAATCGCTCGTACATGCGGCAGGCAACGTGTATGCGGAAGTCGAAAAAAACATTTCTTCCGATTTTGAAAATTCGGAATTTTGCGCGCCTTCGCGTGAAAAAATAAGGTATGCGCTGTATTTTTTCAATGTTAAAATTCCGCTCGGAGGTGTTCCCGATTACGGAGAAAAATATGCGGTGAGCTTTCTCGCGTCAACAGATAAAACCGTCTTGCCCATGGGTATAATAAGGGTGCGCGCTACCGAATACAACAGAGATTTTTTGTTGGAGGATGAAAACTGTCGGGAGCTTTTGTCGGCAAAAAAATACACAGACCTTTGCAGGAGCGAATTGAAAAATTGTAAGATTATTTCCTCTGATATACAAAAAAAAGGTTCAAGACTCAGCGGAGCATACAAATGTGAAAAACAAATAGGCGTTGAGAGCGAGATTTTTGTTGAAAAAAATTAGTGACTAATCACAAAAATTGTGATACTATATATTAAATATCGACAGAAAATTATCTAAGGTGGTTTTTCAGTGTTTGAGCAGGTCCTCAGTATTGACCGTATGGAAAATGCCGTAAGTTTATTCGGCAGCTTTGACGAGAATATAAGACTTATAGAAAGTGAATTTTCGGTTACGGTTTTAAATCGCGGCTCCGACCTTAAAATAAGCGGCGAGGCGGAAAATGTGGCTAAGGCCACAACCGCCATAGAGCGCCTTTTAGCCCTCATAAATAAGGGCGAAGCTCTTTCCGATCAAAACGTGCGATATGTCATATCTCTCGTTAAGGACGGCGAAGAGGACAAGCTTATGTCCTTATCGGGCGATTGCGTCTGCATAACATCTAAGGGCAAACCCGTAAAGCCGAAAACGCTCGGTCAGAAAAAGTATGTCGAGGCAATACGAAAAAATACAATAGTTTTGGGTGCGGGTCCTGCCGGCACGGGTAAAACATATCTTGCCGTCGCCATGGCTGTCACTGCCTTTCGCGCAAAGGAGGTCAATCGCATTATCTTGACACGTCCGGCGGTTGAGGCAGGCGAAAAGCTCGGATTTTTGCCGGGCGATTTACAGCAAAAGGTTGACCCTTATTTAAGGCCGCTGTATGACGCGCTTTTCGATATGCTCGGGGCAGAGGCGTTCGCCCGTTATCAGGAGCGCGGCTCTATTGAGGTGGCACCGCTCGCGTATATGCGCGGCAGAACTCTTGACGACAGCTTTATAATACTTGACGAGGCGCAAAACACCACTCGCGAGCAGATGAAAATGTTTTTGACCCGTCTCGGCTTCAACTCTAAAATGGTAGTAACCGGCGATGTTACCCAAATAGATTTACCGGACGGGAAAAGGTCTGGGCTTACCGACGCTATGAGAATACTCAGAAATGTTCCGGATATTTCAATAAATACGTTCACCGAAAAGGACGTAGTAAGGCATAAATTAGTACAGGATATAATCAAAGCATATGAGAAAAATGAGGAGAAAAGAAAATGACAGACAAAATTAAGGTAATCATCTCAAACAAACAGAAAACGGTAAAAATACCTACGGGTGTGCGTATGCTCGTCCGTCGCTGCTGCAACGCGGTGCTCGCAATGGAACAATTTGAAGGCTCCGCCGAAATCAGCGTGTCCTTCGTGGACGACGCCGAGATAAGAGAGCTTAACAAAAAACACCGTAATATCGACGCGTCAACAGATGTTTTGTCTTTTCCGCTCGGTGAAAACGGCGTTTACGATATAAATCATGACACCGGTGCAAAAATGCTCGGCGACATAGTTATATCAATCGAGCATGCAGTTGCTCAAGCAGAGGAATACGGACACTCTCTTCAGAGGGAAATCGCGTTTTTGACCGTCCATTCTCTTTTGCATCTTCTTGGTTATGACCATGTGAACGGCGGTCTTGAAGCGGTACATATGCGCGAAAAAGAGGAGACTGTGTTAACACAGCTCGGTCTCAAACGCAACGGCAGCTATTATATAGACCAGAGTGAGGATAAAATCTGATGCGCGGGCTCATAAGGAGCTTCGGCTATGCTTTCCGCGGAATATTTTACACACTTAAACACGAGCGCAATATGAGAATACATTTTGTCTGTATGATATATATGTATTCTTTTTTGCTGATGGCGGACTTTTTTGAGATTACAAGAACTCAGTTTGCGATAATATTTCTTGCAAACGCACTTGTTGTGTCTCTTGAGCTTGTCAACACCGCCGTTGAAAGAACCGTCGATTTGGCAAGCACCGAATGGACGGATAACGGCAGGGCGGCAAAGGATACCGCGGCAGGAGCCGTTTTGGTATCGGCAATATTTGCCGTTCTCACGGGAATTATGATAATGTGGCAGCCAAAGGCATTTTCGGCACTTTATGTTTATTTTAAGGAGCACATATTATATTTTGTGCTGTTTCTTTTAAGTCTTGTTGTCGCTTTTATTTTTATATTTAAAGGTTTTCCGCAAATTAAGAAAAAATCTTCCGACAGAGCGGATAAGGAGAAAAAATGAACGAATCAAAATCAGCTTTTGCAGCCATAGTCGGCAAGGCAAACGTCGGCAAATCTTCGATACTCAACCGACTTATAGGCAGTAAAATAGCCATAGTATCCGGTAAACCTCAGACCACCCGTACAAAAATTATGGGCGTTTTGACTACCGATGATAATGTTCAGCTTGTTTTTACCGACACTCCGGGATTTTTTAAACCTAAGGACAAGCTCGGCGAATATATGGTTGAGGCGGTAAACGACAGCATATCCGGCGTTGAAGAGTGCCTGTTTGTCGTCGATGCGACGGATAAAGAGCTTAACGCCGCGGAAAAGGAGCTTATAAATAAATTTCGCTCGGCAAAAATGCCTGTTATAACAGCTCTTAACAAAATAGATATGATAAGCCGTAAGGAAGAGCTTATCTCTAAAATTGCGGCTCTTTCGGAGCAGTATGACTTTGAAGCGATTGTTCCCGTCAGCGCAAAAACGGGCGAGGGTATAGAGGCTTTGCTCTCGGAGCTTAAAAAGCACGCCGAAAACAGCCCGCACTTTTTCCCGGATGACACGTTGACCGATCAGCCCGAAAGAGTGCTTGCAGCTGAGATGATACGCGAAAAAATGCTTCGCCTGCTTGATAAGGAGATACCTCACGGTGTTGCGGTTTCCATCGAGCTTATGCGCGAGCGTGATACGAGCGATATTATGGACATAGAAGCCACTATTTACTGCGAGCGCGAGTCCCACAAGGGAATAATTATAGGCAAGGGCGGAAGCATGTTGAAAAAAATATCGACATTTGCCCGTGAAGATATGGAAAAATTCTTCGGCATAAAGGTCAATCTCAGATGCTGGGTCAAGGTTAAAGAGGACTGGCGTAACAGAGAGGGACTTATACACAATTTTGGTCTTGATTGACAGACATAATACCGCCGCACACGGAAAATTTAAATATATAAGTTTTCCGAGGGCGGTGTTTTTTATCTATAACGAGATTTATTGGAATTTGTTTGCGAAAAGCGGTAAAATCGAGGACTATCTTATATACCGCCGAGAGCAAAACAGCGTCGGTTGTTCAGCCGAAAAGGGCAAAAGCGATGGGTGTGAATGTAAAGGGGCTTATCTTAAAAGAACAGAATATAGGCGAGAACGATAAGCTTGTAACGGTGCTGACTGACAGCCTCGGAGTGTTACGCGCATTTGTCAGAGGCGCCAAAAAGTTAAGCAGCAAAAAGCAGTCGGCAACGGGGCTTTTGTGCTATTCCAAACTGTCGCTTTACAAAACTAAGGACAGCTACATAATAGAAGAGGCCGAGAGCATAGAGAGTTTTTTCGGCTTGCGAAACGATATAGAAAAGCTGTCGCTTGCACAGTATTTTTGCGATATAGCCTTTGAGCTGTCGCCTAAGGAGGACGATGCGACGGACTTTTTGCGCGTGGTGCTCAATTCGCTGTATTTTTTGGCAAGCGGAAAAAGGCCTCCGCTTTTGTTAAAGGCAATAACCGAATTAAGGCTTGTTTCTCTTGCCGGCTATATGCCGAACCTTATCGCCTGCGAAAGGTGCGGAGCATTTGAGACGCCGATAATGTATTTTGATATGGAAAGAGGCTTGCTTTACTGCGATAACTGTGCCGATGAGAACGCTCTTTTTCCTCTTGAGATAGGCGTTGTCAGCGCAATGCGCCATATAGTTTTTGCCAAAATAGATATATTATACAATTTTAAGCTGTCGCCTGAAGCGAGCGAGGACCTCAGCTACATCACCGAGAAATACCTTGCCTCAAAGACGGACAGACCGTTTAAAACACTTGATTTTTATTATTCTGTAAAGGACTAATTATGAATAAATACCACATTTCACTTGAGCTTCCGAAAATACTTTTAACTCTTTCGGAAATGACCTCCTGCGAGGAGGCAAGGCTTGCGGCGTTGTCGCTGCAGCCGAGCGGCGATTTTTTTGAGGTGCAAAAACGCCTTTCCGAAACGGAGGCTGCTCATATACTCATAGCAAAATTCGGCGCGCCCTCGTTCGGAGGCCTTATAAATGTTAACAATCAGCTGAGCCGTGCGTCGTCCGGCGGCACGCTGTCCATGCGTGAGCTTTTGGATATTTCCTGCGATTTGCGCGTGATACGCGGTATAACCGAGTGGCGCTCAAAAAGTGCCGGTATGGATACCGCGATAGACGACCTTTTTAATTCGCTCTACACAAATAAATACCTTGAGGATAAAATAAACAATGCTGTTTTGTCCGATACCGAAATGTCGGACAATGCTTCACCTGCACTTAAAGATATACGCAGGCACAAAAGACTCGAGGAGTCCAAAATACGCGACAAGCTTGATGGTATGATACGCTCTCCGAAATACAAATCAAGCTTGCAGGACGCTATAATCACACAGCGAAACGGCCGATTTGTCGTTCCCGTAAAGGCCGAGCACCGAAGCGAGGTCTCGGGTATGGTTCATGATACATCCGGAAGCGGTGCCACGGTATTTATTGAACCGGCGGCTGTAATAGAGGCAAATAACCGTATAAAGGTGCTTGAAAGCCGTGAACGCGATGAAATAGAAAGAATTCTTTCGGAACTGTCAGAGGAGGCAGGGAGCTTTGCCGATACAATAAAAATAAGCTGCGAATCGGCGGCGGAGCTTAACCTGATTTTCTCAAAGGCTCAGCTTGCCTATAAGATGAAGGCTACAATGCCGATTATAAATTTGCGCGGTGTTATCGAACTTAAAAAAGCTCGCCATCCGTTACTTGACCCGAAAAAAGCCGTGCCCATAGACGTGTCGCTCGGTGATAAATATGATTCTCTTGTCATAACAGGCCCCAATACCGGCGGTAAAACCGTCTCTATAAAAACAATAGGCCTTTTAACTCTTATGGCGGAGTGCGGTCTTTTTATACCGGCAAACGAAAACAGCAGTATAGCCGTATTTAAAAACGTGTTTGCCGATATAGGCGAAGAGCAGAGTATTGAGCAGTCGCTCTCCACTTTTTCGGCACATATGACGACGATCGTAAATATAAGCAATAGCGTTGATGAAAGCTCTCTTGTTTTAATCGATGAGCTCGGAGCGGGAACCGATCCCGTAGAGGGCGCAGCTTTGGCTGTTGCGGTGCTTGAGGATCTCCGCCGTAAGGGTGCCAAAATAGCGGCGACAACCCATTATTCCGAACTTAAGGAATATGCGCTTCGCACGAACAGAGTCGAAAACGCATCCTGCGAGTTTTCTGTCGATACCTTGAAGCCTACATACAAGCTGATAACGGGTATACCCGGTCGTTCCAACGCATTTGCGATATCTCAAAAGCTCGGCTTGTCAAAAGAGGTCATAGATGAGGCGGCAAAGCTTATCTCGGAGGAAAATACCAGATTTGAGGATGTTGTTGATACGCTCCAAAAAACACGCCTCGAAATGGAAAAGGAAAAAGAAAAGACCGCCGAAATGCAAAACGAGATAGACGAGATAAAGAAAAAGGCGGAAAACGAGCTGTCACTTGCAAAGCAAAAGGGCGAAACGCAAATACTTATGGCTCAAAACGAGGCGAAACGCATACTTGAAAACGCAAAGCGTGCCGCAGCGTCTCTTATGATGGAGCTTGACCGCCTGAAGCGCGAGCAGTCGAATGAGAAAAACGCTTCAGAGATGGCGCGCAAGGCAAAGGCGGCGTTAAAGCAGCATCTCAACACCATAGATGATATGACATACGAGAAAAACGACTTTGACGGCGATGACGACGATTACGTTTTGCCGAGACCGTTAAAGACGGGTGATAATGTATTTGTTAAAACGCTCGGCACCGAGGCCGAGGTCGTATCGCTTGATAAAAACGGTAACGCCGAGGTAAAAGCAGGCGTTATGAAGATGAAGGTCAAGGCATCGGAGCTTCGTCTTTTGGCTCCGAAGAAAAAGCCGAAGAAGCAGAGCCTGTACCGTTCCGTAAAGGAAAAGTCCTTGCCGAGCGGTAAGTCAAGCGTGGATTTGCGCGGTGAATCGGTTGAGGAGGCAATAGCCGACCTTGATATGTTTATTGACGGAGTGCTTCGCTCCGGTCTTAATGAGCTTACAATAATTCACGGTAAGGGAACAGGCACGCTCAGAAGAGCCATACAGCAGCACTTAAAAGACCATCCGAACATAAAATCGTACAGAACGGGTGTATACGGCGAGGGTGAAGAGGGCGTTACGATAGCCGAATTAAAGTGATTTCGTCATATATATTTGTAAGATTATTACGGTGTGTTGCATTGAAATGACGATTGTGCTAAAATAATTCCAGCAAAAGCCGTAAAGGAGAAAAATATGAATAAAAAAATTATTGCTGTCGCACTTTTAATACTTATGATTTCTGTGGTGTTTATTTCCTGCGGAAAAAAGAGAAGCTGGGAAAAGGACGATACTACAGCCGCCCCCTCCGAAACAACGTCCATTGAATACACGACAAATGAATCAGGCGAAAAATTCGTAACAAACATAAACGGAGAGCTTATTCCCGTAACCACCGGCAAGGACGGTTCGGTTGAGTTCTACGACGACCTTATAACCAAGACCTCCGAGCAGGCTGCCGAGACCGAGCCGAACGGCAAGGATGAGCCCCAAAAGCCGAATGATGCTCCCACTAAAGGCGAAAGCGGTACCGTAAAAATAGGAACAGGTGATCCTGCGGATGAGAGCCATGCGGCTGTTATTGATTGGAGTGCTCGATAATAAAAGGAACTAAAATGAAAAAACTATTCAGTATTCTGTCAGCGGCCGTAATTGTGCTGTCGGTTGCGGCGGTAATGGCTTTTGCTGTCGGCGACGGTAAAACCCGCGGAGACGTAAACGGCGACGGTAAAGTCGATTCGGCAGATGCCATGCTTGTTATGAAATATGATGCCGGACTTCTGAGCCTCTCAAATGACGAAATCAAAAGAGCCGATTTAAACGGTGACGGTAAAATTGATTCGTGCGACGCCGTATACATTTTGCGTATAGCGGCAGGGCTCAAGGTTTCCGATGCCAAGACTACGGCAAAAGAGACTTCGTCCGTATCCGAGCCGACAACCGAAGAAACCACGAAGCCGACAACGGAAAATACCACGAAGCCCACGGAGCCTGTAACCGAGCCCACCCGGCCGGCTACAAAACCCTCTGAGCCCGTAACAAAGCCCACCGAACCCGCCACAACGCCCACAACCGCCGACTCCAACTGGGACCCCTCAAAGAACGCCGTTATTGACTGGGGCGGCGGAACAACCAAGAAGAACTAAACTTTTTCTTGACAATTACAATATAATTTAGTATAATATGTCCTTGTAAAGTCGCTGGCTTTACAGGGACTTTTTCTTTAAGGAGTGGTAGTTTTGGCAAATAATGTTGAAATAACGATTTTGCTTGATTTCTACGGTGATATGCTTACTGCGAAACAGCGTGATTTTATCAATCTTTATTATAACGACGACCTTTCTCTTGCCGAAATTGCCGAGAACGAGGGCATAACCCGTCAGGGCGTGCGCGATGCGATAAAACGTGCCGAGGGGCAGCTCTACGAGATGGAGTCGAGACTCGGATTCGTAAAAAAATGGAATGGCATAAAAACCACTCTTGGCGATATTATAAACTGTGCCGAGGAAATCAGCGATTATAATTTAAATCACGGGCTTTCTCGAGAGATAAACGACACTACGGTAAAGATAAAATCTCTTGCTTTGTCTATCATAGAGTAATTACAGAGGTAAGTTTATGGCATTTGAAGGATTATCGGACAGACTTGAAGCCGCTTTTAAAAGGCTTCGCAGCAAAGGCAACCTTACCGAGAGCGACGTTAAAGAAGCTATGCGTGAGGTTCGCCTCGCTCTTCTTGAAGCGGACGTTAACTATAAGGTCGCAAAGGATTTTACAAATAAAGTTACCGAGCGCGCAATAGGCTCGCATGTTTTAGAGAGTCTTACACCGGCTCAAATGGTTATAAAAATAGTCAATGAGGAATTGACCGAGCTTATGGGCGGAACCGGCTCAAAGCTCGCATACGCTTCACACGGCCCCACAATCATTATGATGTGCGGCCTTCAGGGCTCCGGTAAAACAACTCATTGTGCTAAAATAGCATTGAAGCTTAAAAACGAGGGCCACAGACCGCTGCTTGTTGCGTGCGACGTGTACCGCCCGGCTGCCATAAAGCAGCTGCAGGTAGTCGGCGAGCAGGCCGGAGTCACCGTGTTCGAAGAGGGTCAGGGCGACCCTGTTAAAATAGCGAAAGATGCAGTTTCCCTTGCCAAGGATAAGGGATATGACTACGTTTTCATAGATACGGCAGGTCGTCTGCATATAGATGAAACGCTGATGAACGAGCTTAAAAACATTAAGGCCGAGGTTCATCCCCACGAGATTCTTCTTGTTGTGGACGCTATGACCGGTCAGGACGCCGTCACGGTGGCAAGCGCATTTGACGATGCGCTCGGCATCGACGGTATGGTACTTACAAAACTTGACGGTGATACAAGAGGCGGCGCGGCGCTCTCCGCGAGAGCTGTTACCGGTAAGCCAATAAAGTTTGTCGGTATGGGAGAGAAGCTCACGGAGCTTGACTATTTTCACCCTGACCGTATGGCTTCGCGAATTCTCGGTATGGGCGATATGCTCTCCCTTATCGAAAAGGCGGAAATGGCTCTTGACGAAAAGAAGGCCGCCGAGCTTGAAAAGAAACTCAGAAAAAACAAGTTTGATTTAAACGACCTTCTGTCTCAGCTTCAGCAGATAAGAAAAATGGGCTCTATGAAGGATTTGCTCGGTATGCTCCCCGGCGTCGGCAGTAAGATAAAGGATATGGACATAGACGAGAGTCAGTTTGACCGCGTTCAGGCAATCATCTTTTCGATGACATATAAGGAGCGCTCCAATCCCGATATTATAAATCCGTCACGTAAGCGCAGAATTGCCGCAGGCTGCGGTATGCAGGTTGAGGATGTCAACAAGCTTTTGAAGCAGTATCGCGATATGCAGAAGCTGTTTAAACAGTTTAATTCAAAATCCGCACGTCGTCGCTTCAGTAAAATGGGAAATTTCGGCAATTACGGAATGTAACTTTTGTTAATCGCACTTTATAGTGTAGTTTATAAATTTAATAATTATATATTTGGAGGAAAAAACAATGGCAGTAAAAATCAGACTTCGTCGTGTAGGCGCTAAAAAAGCTCCTTTCTATCGTGTAGTTGTTGCAGATTCAAGAGCTCCGCGTGACGGCAGATTTATCGAAGAAATAGGTACTTTTGATCCTATGAAGTCTCCGGCTGAAATTAAGATTGACGCTGAAAAGGCAGAGCAGTGGCTCAAAAACGGCGCTCAGCCCACAGAGACCGCTAAATCTGTATTAAAGCAGAGCGGAATCATTAAATAATAGGAGGTCTTTTAGTTGAAAGAGCTTCTCGAACAGATCGCTAAAGGACTCGTTGATGAGCCGGACTCGGTTTCCGTTACGGTAGATGAGACTGATGACAGAGGCGTTACGGTGTATCACCTTCACGTTGCCGAAAACGATATGGGCAGAGTTATAGGCAAGCAGGGCAGAATAGCCAAGGCTATCAGAACCGTTGTTAAGGCTCGAGCCACAAAGGACGGCACAAGAGTTCAGGTTGAGATCGACTGACAGTAAACGAGTACAGGGGGGCTTCCTCTTGTACTCATTTTATTTAGTGCCGTTTTAAAGCGGCAATCGGTGAATTTATATGTTAAAACAATTTCTTGAGGCCGGTAAGGTAGTCGGTATGCACGGCGTCAGAGGCGAAATGCGCTTTGACGTATGGTGCGACGGCGCGGACTTTTTGAAAAAAATCAAAACATTGTATCTTGATGCCGACGGTAAGAGGGCAGTCGGCGTTGTTTCGGTGCGCCCTCATAAAAATGCAGCCCTGTTAAAGCTCGACGGCGTTCTTACAATCGAAGAAGCAGAGAAATACCGCGGCAGAGTGTTGTATTTTGACCGAAAGGATGTTCATCTTGACAGCGGCAAAGCGTTCGTTGAGGATGTAATAGGCTGCGCTGTGTATGACGCGGATAATACCGATGTATTGTACGGAACAGTTACCGATGTTATGAAAGGCGTTGCAAATGACGCTTGGACTGTCAAAGATAAAAACGGAAAAGAGACGTTGGTTCCCGTAATTCCCTCAGTGGTAGTGAAGCTTGATGTCGAAAACAAAAAAGTATATCTTCGTCCGCTCAAAGGCCTTTTCTCCGATGAGTGTGCAATAAGGGAGGACGGAGAATGAGAATAGACATAATGACGCTTTTTCCGGAAATGTGCGAGTCGGTGCTGTCCGAAAGTATTATAGGCAGAGCGCGAAAAAACGGCTACGTCGAGATAAACTGTGTAAATATAAGAGACTTTACACTTGATAAGCATAACCGTGTTGATGATGCGCCGTACGGCGGCGGAATGGGTATGCTGATGGGTCCGCAGCCCATATATGACTGCTATAAGAGCCTTTACGGTGACGGCGAAGAAAAACCGCACCTTATATATATGTCGCCGCAGGGCAAAACTTTGACGCAGCAGAGAGTAAAGGAGCTTGCCCTTACAGACCGGATTGTGCTGCTTTGCGGTCATTATGAGGGCGTGGACCAGAGAATTCTCGATGAGATAGTCGATGAAGAGATTTCAATAGGCGATTATGTCCTGACGGGTGGCGAGCTGCCTGCGCTTGTGCTTGCCGACAGTATTTCACGTATGCTCGAAAATGTCCTGCCGAATGACGAAGCTAAGGAGCTTGAAAGTCACTATAACGGACTTTTGGAATATCCGCAATATACAAGACCGTACGAATGGCACGGGGAAAAGGTTCCCGATATACTCTTGTCGGGGCATCACGCGAATATTGATAAGTGGAGACACGAAAAGGCGCTTGAGACTACATTAAAAAAACGCCCTGAATTGCTTCTTGATGCGGAACTCTCGGACAGGGATAAAGAGTATTTGAAATCGATAAAAAAATGAGCTGCTCGAATTGTCGAAAAAAGCACGTTTTTATTGTTGATTATTGCTGTTGAATTAAAACCATCCCGATGTTAGAATATTTATACAAAATCATTAAGCCTTCGCTGATTTTATTGTTCAAAACAGCATATTATTTTATATGCTGTTTTGTCGCAATAGCTTTTGCGTCGGCATTATTTATTTTGCAGGAGAAATGTATTCGAGAGGATACGCGCATTGGGAGGATAAAATGAAAAAGGTATTAAACATTATTTTATCGGTAATTCTTTGTTTATCGGTGGTTTCACCGTGCTTTGCAATTCAGAGCTTTGCCGAAACAGGGGATGAAACTACGCTTAAATTTAAAGACGGTAAATTTCGTATACTCGTATTTGCAGATCCGCAGGATGATGTAAATCCGTGCGAAGAGACGCTTGATCTTATGTATGCTTCGATTGAAGCTGCAAAGCCCGACCTTGTTGTATTTACCGGCGATAATATACACGGCCCGTCGCCCGTGCTTTACAGAAGCAAAAAGCGTGTCGAAAAGGCAATCAGGCAGATTATGGAGCCCGTTACCTCACAGAACATACCGTTTGCAATAGTATACGGCAACCACGATGACGAGGGTAAGGTCTCCAAACAGTTCCAAATGGAGGTCTATAATTCTATGCCGGGCTGCCTCGCTTCCGAGGGAGAAGCTATGACCGGCTGCGGCAACTATAATCTTCCTATAAAAAGCTCGGACGGCACAAAGAACGTCTTTAATCTTTGGTTTATAGATTCCGGTACATATGATAAAGAAAACGGCGGATATGCCCACGTTGCCGAGGATCAACTTGCTTGGTACAAAAAAACGAGCGATGCCCTGAAAGCTGAAAACGGCGGAGAACCTATGCCGTCTCTCCTTTTCCAGCATATACCCGTTCCCGAAATATATGAACTTTTAAAGGAGGTTCCCAAGGGCACGGACGGTGCGGTAAAAAAAGACGGCAAGTATTATGTGCTTAATACGGATATTGCAAGCGGTCATCTTGACGAGGGGCCGTGTCCCGCAGAGGTGAACGGCGGCGAATTTGACGCTTGGAAGCAGCAGGGAGACATTAAGGCGGCGTTCTTCGGCCACGATCACAACAATGACTTTTGCGGCACGTATGAGGGCATTGATATGGTGCATACGAGCGGAGTCGGTTTTTATATTTACGGTAACGGACCTCTCCACGGGTCGCGCGTTATAGATATAGACGAAAACACTCTCGATTACAGCACTTATATGATGTATTATAATGACCTTGTCGGTTATAAGAGCTCAAACAAGGCAAGATATTATGAGGGGCAGTATGTACATAACATTAAGATAGCGGCTTTTTCGGCAGGCGCTGTGATAATTGCCCTGACGGCCGGGCTTATAACGCGCGGAGTCAAAAAGTCCAAGGCGAAAAAAGCTTTAAAAAATAACCAAAAATAACGGCTGAGCCGGGCGAAATTTCTCGCTCGGCTTTAGTTTTTGCATAAAAATTCATAAACCAGGTTAAATATTGCATAAAACAGGGTACATAATGTATATTTATGTCGTTATATCGCACAAATATACACAAAACTTGAATATTTATGCAAAAAACACTTGATTTTAAATGTGATTGGTGTATAATCTCTTCGTAATCAAAAATTAAAGGCTTTTGCCGATGCTCGGAGGTAACATTTATGAAAAAGGACAAGAAAGACATCAAAAAAGTCGTACTCGCTTATTCCGGCGGACTTGATACGTCAATTATCATTCCATGGCTTAAAGAAAATTACAATAACTGCGAAGTTATAGCGGTTTCCGGCGACGTAGGTCAGGGAACTGAGCTCGACGGACTTGAGGAGAAGGCTCTCAAGACCGGCGCTTCAAAGCTCTATGTACTCGACCTTAAAAAGGATTATATCGAAAACTACATCTGGCCTTGCATTAAAGCAGGTGCCGAGTATGAAGAGTATCTTCTCGGCACATCGCACGCTCGTCCCTGTATCGCAAAGGGCCTTGCCGATATAGCAAAAAAAGAGGGCGCAGACGCTATTTGCCACGGCTGCACCGGCAAGGGCAACGATCAGGTTCGTTTCGAGCTTGCTCTTAAAGCACTCGCTCCCGAGATGGAGATTATAGCTCCCTGGCGTGAGTGGGACATAAAATCGCGTGATGAAGAAATAGACTACGCCGAGGCTCATCAGATTCCGCTTAAAATCAATCGTGAAACAAATTACTCAAAAGATAAAAACGTATGGCATCTCTCTCACGAGGGACTTGACCTTGAAAATCCGGCAAATGAACCGCAGTACAATAAAGACGGCTTCCTTGAGCTCGGAGTTTCTCCCGAAAAAGCTCCCGATGAGCCTACATATGTTACAATCCATTTTGAAAAGGGCGTTCCCACAGCTGTTGACGGCGAAGAGCTTGACGCTGTTTCCCTTGTCGAAAAGCTCAATAAGCTCGGCGGAGAAAACGGTATAGGCCTTCTTGACATAGTCGAGAACCGTCTTGTAGGTATGAAATCACGCGGTGTTTATGAGACTCCCGGCGGAACGATCCTCTACAAGGCTCATGAGCTTCTTGAAATGATAACTCTTGACCGTGACACATCTCATTACAAAAAACTCGTTGCCGAGAAATACGGCGAGCTCGTATACAACGGCAAATGGTTCTCTCCTCTTCGCGAAGCTCTTGCGGCTTTTGTCGACAACACTCAGCAGACCGTAACCGGCGACGTTAAGCTTAAGCTCTATAAGGGCAATGTTATAAACGCAGGCGTCACCTCTGCGTATACTCTTTATGATGAAAATGTTGCTTCGTTCGGCGATGACGGCGGCGCATACGATCAGACCGACGCTACCGGATTTATCAATCTCTTCGGACTCCCCACAAAGGTAAAAGCTTTACTTGACGCAAAGAGAGATAACAAATAATCATTTTAAACCGCTTGAAAAAATAAACAACAGTGCTTAGCACTACCACGTGCGACAAGAGATGTTTCTGTCTCTTGTCGCTGTGTGGTATTTGATAGGAGTAAAAAAATGCAACTTTGGCAGGGCAGATTTCAAAAGGCTTTAGACCCCAAAACCAACGATTTTAATTCGTCAATAGCGTTTGACAGCAGAATGTATAAGGAAGATATAGACGGCAGTATTGCACACGCCACTATGCTTTGCGCGCAAAATATCATATCGCCCGACGACCTTTCAAAAATTGTTGACGGATTAAAAGCCATTAAGGCGGAAATCGAAAACGGTACGCTGGAGATAGACCCGAATGCAGAGGATATACATACCTTTGTTGAGGGCGAGCTCACAAAGCGCGTAGGCGCGGCCGGCAAAAGACTTCATACCGCGCGCAGCAGAAACGACCAGGTAGCTCTTGACGTGAGGCTGTATTTGCGCCGCGAGTGCAACAGCGTTTATTCGCTTGTCACGGAGCTTATAGGTGTTCTATGTAAAAAGGCTGAAAAGTATGCAGACGCCGTTATGCCGGGTTACACTCATATGCAGCGCGCTCAGCCCATAACATTCGGCCATCATCTTTTGGCGTATGCCGAAATGCTTCTGCGTGATCGCGAACGTATTGCCGACGCGCAGAGAAGAATGAATTACTGCCCGCTCGGCTCATGTGCACTTGCCGGTACAACATATAATACCGACCGCGAAATGACAGCCGAGACACTCGGATTTACGGGACCTATGCTCAATTCGCTTGACGGCGTATCGGACAGGGACTTTTGTATGGAGCTTGCGTCCGCTTTGTCAATACTTATGGTTCATCTCTCGCGCTTTTCTGAGGAGATAATCCTCTGGTGCTCGTGGGAATTTAAATTTGTTGAGCTTGACGATGCTTTTTCAACAGGCTCGTCAATAATGCCGCAAAAGAAAAACCCCGACATAACCGAGCTTATCCGCGGCAAAACCGGTCGTGTTTTCGGAGACCTTATGACGCTTCTGACAATGATGAAGGGATTGCCGCTCGCTTATAATAAGGATATGCAGGAGGATAAGGAAGCTATATTTGACGCCTTTGACACCGTTAAAATCTGCCTTACCACATTTATCCCCATGCTTGACACTATGACGGCTCTTCCCGAAAATATGCGTAAAGCCGCGGCAGGCGGATTTATCAACGCTACCGACTGCGCCGATTATCTCGTCGGCAAGGGATTGCCGTTCCGTGACGCATATAAGGCTACGGGCGAAATAGTGGCTCTCTGCATTAAAAAAGGACTTACGCTTGAAACGTTGCCTCTTGAAGAATACAAAAAGATATGTGATTTGTTTGACGACGGCGTTTATGATGCCATAAATCTCGACAAGTGCGTAAACGGCAGGACTTCGCTCGGCGGACCCGCACCGCAGAACGTGCTGAAAGAGGCAAAGAGAATAGAAAAAATATTGAAAGAACAAGACAAATAGTGTGAAAAGTTACACTTCTTAAATTATATTGCCATCAAAATTTGCCTGCGGCATAATTTTGAGACGGCGAAAATCACCGGTTGCGCCCCGTTAAGGCTTCAAAGAATATACGGTGATTTTTAATAAACTGTTTGGTGCCTGAAAGGCTATGGTGAATAATATGAAAAAAGTATTTATAGACGGCAGTCAGGGAACTACGGGTCTTAAAATATTCGACCGTCTGAAAAAAAGAGATGATATTGAGCTTTTAACTCTTCCCGATGAGCTTCGCAAGGACATAAAATCAAGAAAGGAAGCTCTCAACAGTGCCGATATAGCTTTTCTCTGCCTTCCGGACGCTGCGGCAGTCGAGGCGGCAGAGCTTGTTACAAATGACGACACGGTTATTATAGATACATCAACCGCTCACCGTACAAGCGAGGGGTGGGCTTACGGTTTCCCCGAAATATTTAAAGACGGATTTAAAACCGTGGCTTCTTCAAAGCGTATAGCATCGCCGGGCTGTTATGCAAGCGGATTTATAGCGCTTGTAAAGCCTCTTTTGGACGAGGGTATTGTTTCTCCGGACCACGGATTTATCTGTCACGCCGTTTCGGGTTACAGCGGAGCCGGCAAAAAAGGTATCGCTATGTATGAAAGCGACGAGAAAGCACCGGAGCTTTTTGCTCCCCGTGAATACGCTTTAAATCAGGAGCATAAGCACCTCAAAGAAATGCGAAAAATTTCGGGTCTGTCAGTTACACCGATATTTTGTCCGTATGTCTGTGATTATTTCAGCGGTATGCTCGTCACGGTTCCGGTGTTTAAAACGGATCTCAAAGACGGAAAAACCGCAGAGGACATTAAAGCGGTTTACCGCTCAAAATACGCTTCGGACATAGTTAAATATAAAGAGGCTTTTGATAACGGCGGCTTTGTCGCGGCAAATTCTAAAGCTGAGCTTGACAGTATGGCTGTCACCGTAGCCGGAAATGACGACAGACTTCTTCTTATGGCTCTTTACGACAATCTCGGCAAGGGTGCGTCGGGAGCGGCTTTGGAATGTATGAATATTGTTATGGGTTTACCTCCCGAATACGGACTTGACCTGTAAGATTATAAATGAAAGGTAAATTATAATGGAATTAAGTTTTATCGGCGGCGGTGTCGCCGCACCGAAAGGATTTACCGCAAACGGAATTCATTGCGGAATCCGTAAGAATAAGGAGAAAAAGGATCTCGCACTTATTTACTGTGAAAAGGACTGTGACGCGGCGGCTGTTTATACGCAAAATCTTGTGTGCGGAGCACCGATAACCGTCACACGTGAAAATATAAGCGACGGCAAGGCGCGCGCAATTGTCTGCAACAGCGGCATAGCCAATACCTGCAATGCCGACGGAGTTGAAAAAGCGGAGAAAATGTGCAAAATAACCGCGGACGCACTCGGCATTTCAAAAAGCGATATTGTGGTAGCATCCACCGGAGTTATAGGTCAGCCGATAGACCTTGAGCCCGTCAAAAACGGTATGGCGAAGCTTGTTTCGGGTCTTAATAAGGACGGCTCGGATTCTGCGGCAAATGCGATAATGACAACAGACACCGTAAAAAAAGAATTTGCCTGTGAGTTTTCTCTCGGCGGTAAAAAATGCCGTATAGGTGCCATTTCCAAGGGCAGCGGTATGATTCACCCGAATATGGCAACAATGCTTGCTTTTATTACAACGGATGCCGACATTTCGGCGGAAATGCTTAAAAAATCACTTCTCGAGGTGGTTAAAGACAGCTTTAATATGCTCTCCGTAGACGGCGACACATCCACCAACGATACCGTGGCTGTTTTGGCGTCGGGACTTTGCGGAAACGAGAAAATAACCTCCGAAAACGCAGATTATAAAGCCTTTACTTGTGCGCTTGCGGCAATTTGCGAAAAGCTTGTAAAGCTTATGGCGAAAGACGGCGAGGGTGCAACAAAGCTTGTCGAATGTATTGTTTCGGGTGCCGCAGACCAAAAGACGGCAAAAATATGTGCAAAGTCGGTTATATGCTCGTCGCTTGTTAAGGCGGCTATGTTCGGAGCGGATGCAAACTGGGGCAGAATTCTCTGCGCTCTCGGTTACAGCGGAGCCGATATTGACGTTCATAAGGTTGATGTGAAATTCAGCTCGGCAGGCGGCGAAATAGAAGTGTGCAAGGACGGTTCGGGAATTCCGTTTTCCGAAGAACTTGCGAAAAAAGTCTTAGTCTGTGATGAGGTGTATATCCTTGTCGATTTAAAATCAGGCAGCTTCTCTGCCGCGGCTTACGGCTGTGATTTGACATACGATTACGTCAAGATAAACGGCGATTACCGCACCTGAGCGTAAAACGCATAAACGCAGTATTCACAGACATTTATCGGAGGAGAAATATGGAAATATCAAATATAACAAATTCGGACCGTTCCGAGGTTCTCGTTCAAGCTTTACCGTATATTCAGAAATATCAAAATAAAACGGTCGTCATAAAGTACGGCGGCAATGCCATGGTAAACGAAGAGCTTCAGGATGCCGTAATGACCGACATAGTTCTTCTTCGTTCCGTCGGAGTAAATATTGTGCTTGTTCACGGCGGCGGACCGGAAATATCCGATATGCTCAAACGTGTCGGCAAGCAGAGCCGCTTTGTAGACGGATTGCGCTATACCGACGAAGAGACAATAGATATTGTTCAAATGGTTTTGGCAGGCAAGGTGAATAAGCATTTGGTACAGCTCATTTCAAAGCACGGCGGCAAGGCGATAGGACTTTGCGGTATCGACGGCGAAATGATGAAGGCCGTAAAATACACAAAATCGGACGTCGGATTTGTAGGCGAGATAACCGAAATAGATACCGACGTTATAGATTACACTCTTGAAAATAAATATATCCCCGTTATTTCCTCCGTTGCAACGGGCGAGAACGGCGAGGTGTTCAATATAAACGCCGATACCGCCGCGGCGGCAATAGCCGCAAGTCTCCACGCGGAAAAGCTTTTGCTTATGACCGACATCAGCGGACTTTTAATGGATAAAGACGATGATTCCACTTTAATTCACGACGTTCAGGTTTCCGAAATACCGTCGCTCAAGTCTCAGGGCGTTATCTCCGGCGGTATGATACCGAAAATCGACTGCTGCGTAGAGGCCGTCCGCCGCGGAGTTCTTCAGACCAACATAATCGACGGACGTATACCGCATTCTATTCTTATGGAGTTATTCACGGATGAGGGTTTCGGCACAATGTTTCACGGGTGATTTTTCGTCTTTTTCCCGCCATACTTCGTTCTGTGCAGCTCGCAGTATATACATACAGCTTCGCCGCACACGCCTTGTCTGACGAAAAAAATTTCACGAAATCAAGATTTTGCGCTTTTTTCTGCTAAACTTCGTTTTGTGCGATTCGCGGTAAATACATACAGCATCGTTTTACACGCCTCGTCTAACGAAAAAAATTTCACGAAATCAAGATTTGTGCCTATTTCCGTAATACTTTGTTTTGTGCAGACAGCAAGTATATAACATACAGCATCTTAAACAACAGCTTGCGTTAAACGGCAATTGCATTTTTCGGACTTTGTATATATAATAAGATTAGTTTATTAAGGACTGATAAAATGGATTTTAACGAAATTAAAAATACTGCCGACAAATATTTAATGCCGACTTACGGTCATTTTCCGATAGCCTTGACGGGCGGCAAAAATGCGTCTCTGACGGCCTCCGACGGCAGAGTGGTAATTGATTTTACTTCGGGTATAGGCGTTAATATTTTCGGCGTAAACGATGATGGCTGGAAAAAGGCTGTTATCGGGCAGATAGATAAAATTCAGCATACATCAAATCTCTATTATAACGAGCCTGTTGCCGAGGCGGCAAAGCTTCTGTGCGAAAAAAGCGGATTTGATAAGGTGCTTTTTTGCAATTCCGGAGCGGAGGCAAATGAGTGTGCCATAAAGCTTGCGAGAAAATACAGCTTTGACCGCTACGGTGAAAACCGAAATACGATAATATCGCTTGTGAATTCTTTCCACGGCAGAACCATGGCTACAATAACCGCAACGGGGCAGGAGCACTACCACAAGTATTTTATGCCTTTTATGGGCGGCTTTAAATATGCAGAGGCAGGCGATAAAAAAGCGTTTTCCGAGCTTCTCGACGGAACGGTTTGCGCGGTAATCCTTGAGGTTATACAGGGCGAGGGCGGAGTCGTAATAACTCCGCGCGATTATATAGAATACATAAGAGAGCTTTGCGATGAAAACGATATTGTTCTCATATTCGACGAAGTGCAGACAGGCGTCGGCAGAACAGGTAAGCTCTATGCTTGGGAAAATATCGGCGTAAAGCCGGACGTTTTGACATCCGCAAAGGGTCTCGGCGGCGGACTGCCGATAGGAGCGTGCCTTGCAAAAGAGCAGTTCGGCAGCGTTTTGACTCCCGGCACTCACGGTACCACCTTCGGCGGAAATCCCGTGGTTTTATCGGGCGCGGTTGAGATATTAAATCGACTTGACGAAGAATTTTTAAATGACGTCCGCGAAAAGGGCGAATACATAAGAAACAAGGTTTCTTCGTTTAAGGATGTTTCCGAAGTGCGCGGTATGGGCCTTATGATAGGTATAGACCTTAAAAATCAAAAGGCGGCGGATGTGGCGGCGCGCTGTGTTGAAAACGGGCTTCTTATTTTAACCGCCAAGCAGTCGCTTCGTATGCTTCCTCCGCTCACCATAACATATGACGAAATAGACAGGGGACTTGAGATTCTCGAAAAGACCCTTTCTGAATAAACTCCTATGCAGTTTTCACGCCTTGCACGGCTACGGCAGGGGCAACGTGACTATATTTGTAGCCGGAAAGGCTCTGTGAATTAAAATGAAGCATTTGTTAAGTCTTTTATCGACAACTCCCGGTGAAATATCTGACCTTTTAAATCTTGCCGATCAGCTTAAATATGAAAACAAGCACGGCATAGCGCATCAAAGACTCAAGGGTCAGACCCTCGGTATGATTTTCCAAAAATCCTCAACAAGAACAAGAGTTTCTTTTGAAACCGGTATGTATCAGCTCGGCGGTCAGGCGCTCTTCCTTTCAAACCGCGATCTTCAGATAGGACGCGGCGAGCCTATACAGGATACCGCAAGAGTTCTCTCGCGCTATATCGACGGCATTATGATAAGAACCTTTGAGCAGTCCGAGGTTGAGGCACTCGCGAAGTACGGCTCTATCCCGATAATTAACGGCCTTACCGATTTTTGCCATCCGTGCCAGGTGCTTGCCGACCTTATGACGGTACGTGAGCACAAGGGGCACCTTGACGGCCTTAAAATGTGCTACATAGGCGACGGCAACAATATGGCAAATTCTCTTATAGTCGGCGGACTTAAAACAGGTATGCAGGTATCGGTGGCTTGCCCCGAGGGGTACAGACCCGACAGCCGCGTGCTTGACTTTGCAAATAATTATGCGGGATTTTCGATGTTTACAGAGCCTATGGAGGCTGCAAGCGGTGCCGACGTCATCTTTACCGACGTTTGGGCGTCAATGGGGCAGGAGGGTGAAGCCGAAGAACGCAAAAAAATATTCGGCGGCAAATATCAGGTCAATAAGGAATTGCTTGCGGTTGCAAACAGCGGCTGTATGGTTCAGCATTGCTTGCCTGCTCACCGCGGTGAAGAGATAACCGCAGATGTGTTCGAGTCTCACGCGGATGAGATATTTGATGAGGCCGAAAACCGTCTCCACGCTCAAAAGGCGGTAATGGTAACGCTCATGGAGAAGTAATAGTTTGACTTTTTTGTCGCAATGCGGCTTTTGAAAAACGGCATGCCGCATTGCAATGTAATTTTCATTTTGTCATAAATAAACTATTGACAACCGACACACTTTATATTATAATATCAAAGCCGCTGAAAAAGCGGCATATATGGCGGCATAGCTTAGTTGGCTAGAGCGTCCGGTTCATACCCGGAAGGTCGTAGGTTCAAGTCCCACTGCCGCTACCATAACGGCCCGGTGGTCAAGCGGTCAAGACACCGCCCTTTCACGGCGGTAACACGAGTTCAAATCTCGTCCGGGTCACCAAAAAGGACTTAGCGTAGGCTGAGTCCTTTTTTGCAATACCGTTTGGCGTTCATTTGTGTATACACATTTTATTTGAAATATTTGTTTTTAAGATATATAATATTCTTACAGTACGATACCGTATGTTTATGAGGTGAAAAATAATGGCTGATAATAAGTGCGACTGTAATGCCGTTATGCAAGAGGTTGTTGACGATATAAAAAACAATATGTTTTCGGAGGAGGAGATAAACGGTGTTTCAAACCTGTTTAAAGTCCTCGGCGATCCCACGAGAGCCAAAATAGTTATGGCACTTGATAAGCGCGAGGTGTGCGTTTGCGACCTTGCCGCAGCACTCGGTATGACTAAGTCAGCCGTGTCTCATCAGCTTGCGCTCTTGAAGGCGAACAACATAGTTAAGGCTCGCCGAGACGGCAAGCATGTGTTTTACAGCTTTGACGATGAGCACATTACAACCGTTATCGAAATAGCGGACGAGCATATTCGCCATCAGCACTTGGGCGATTAAGGCTTCTTAAATATACATGATATAAAATCGGCGATTATATTTTCGATATAATATTCCGTCACAATTGAATAATTTACAGGGTCCCGAATATGCGAAAACATTATTCGGGGCTTTTTTTCACTTTCAATGTGAAATCGTACAGACAGAAAGACTTTTATCCGTGCGAATTTTCGCTTTAGATTAGAAATGATGCTTCACCAAAATAAAAAATTTTTAAAAAACATATTGACAATTGAGCATATGTTCAACTATAATATAGACAATAAATGAATGGTTGCTCAACTGTTCCGAAAGAGAGCAGCCGAAGAAAGGGCTGTTATTATGAAAAAAACATACAATATAGAAGTCGATTGTGCAAACTGTGCCGCAAAAATGGAGGAAGCCGCTCAAAAGACCGACGGCGTTCGTGAAGCCGTTGTATCTTTTATGACACAAAAAATGAAAGTAGAATTTGACGACGGTGCCGATGAGGCAGCCGTTATGAAAAAAGTCCTCAAAAATTGCAAAAGAGTAGAGGACGACTGCGAAATATATATCTGATGTTATGAGATGCCGCTTTCGGCAAATAAATAAGTGAGGGAGATATTTATGAGTAAAAAACAGAAAAACGTTCTGTGGCGGATTATTGCTTCGGCTGTGCTGATAGTATGTCTTACCGTCCTCGGCAAATTTGTAACTCTCAATAAATACATTTGGCTTGTTTTAAACCTGATACCGTATTTTATAATCGGCTACGACATTCTCAAAAAGGCGGTTAAAGGTATTTTTAAGGGTCAGGTCTTTGATGAGAATTTCCTTATGGCGGTTGCTACCGTCGGTGCCATAGCACTCGGCGATTATAAAGAGGGCGTTGCCGTTATGCTCTTTTATCAGATAGGTGAGCTTTTCCAAAGCATAGCTGTCGGCAAGAGCAGACGCAATATTTCCGCCTTAATGGATATAAGACCCGACTATGCAAATGTCGAGGTTGACGGAAAGCTCGAAAAGGTCGATCCCGACGAAGTAGCGGTCGGTACCGAAATAATCGTAAATCCCGGTGAAAAAATTCCGATAGACGGCGTTGTTACAAGCGGTGACACATCGCTCAATACAAGTGCTTTAACCGGAGAGAGCCTGCCGCGAAATGTCAAAACGGGCGATGAGGTTATAAGCGGCTGCATCAATATGACCGGCGTTATCAAGGTAAAAACCACTAAGGAGTTCGGCGATTCAACCGTATCAAAAATACTTGACCTTGTTGAAAATTCAAGTATGAAAAAGTCGCGCTCCGAGAATTTCATAACAAAATTTGCAAGATATTACACTCCGGCGGTTTGCTTTTCGGCACTTGCACTCGCAATTTTACCTCCGGTTATAAGGCTTATTGCCGGTCACACGGCCATGTGGAGCGATTGGATATTCAGAGCGCTTACCTTCCTTGTCATCAGCTGTCCGTGCGCTCTTGTAATATCGGTTCCGCTCTCGTTTTTTGCGGGTATAGGCTGTGCTTCGGCGAACGGTATACTTGTAAAAGGCTCCAATTATCTTGAGGGGCTTTCAGATACGAAATATGTTGTGTTTGATAAAACCGGTACTCTTACAAAAGGAGTCTTTGAGGTAACCGGAGTATATCCCGAAAACGGATACACAAAGGATTCCATTGTACGCTTGGCGGCGTACTCAGAAAGTGCTTCGAGTCACCCGATAAGCCTCAGTCTTAAAAAATATTACGGCAAGGATATTGACGAAAATAATGTCAAAGACATAAAAGAGATTGCAGGCCACGGTGTTTCGGCTGCAGTTGACGGTAAAAGAGTGTTAGTCGGCAATTTAAAGCTGATGAAAGAAGAGAATATCGCTGTCTCAACCGAGCATAACGAGGGTACGGTTGTGTATGTTTCCGAGGACGGAAAATATGCCGGCTGTATTGTAATATCAGATGTTGTAAAGCCAAATACAAAGCTTGCTCTCAGCGAACTCAAAAAGCACGGTGTCAAAAAGACGGTAATGCTCACGGGCGACTCCAAGGCCGCTGCCGACAGGGTAGCCGCGGAAATAGGCATAGACGAGGTTCACTCTGAACTTCTCCCTGCCGATAAGGTATCGGAGGTCGAAAAGCTCCTTGACAAAAAAGAGCCCAAAGAAAAGCTGGCGTTTGTCGGCGACGGAATAAACGATGCTCCCGTGCTCTCAAGAGCCGACATAGGCATAGCGATGGGCGCGCTCGGCTCGGACGCGGCAATAGAGGCGGCCGATATAGTGCTTATGGACGACGATCCGGCAAAAATATCTCTTGCGAAAAAAATCTCGGTTCACACGCTGAAAATAGTAAGAGAAAACATTGCGTTTGCCCTTCTTGTGAAAGCCGTTTGCCTTGTGCTCAGCGCAGTAGGCATTGCAAATATGGGAGTCGCCATATTCGCCGATGTCGGAGTTATGGTTGTAGCGGTTATCAACGCCACAAGAGCACTTCGATTAAAGAATAAAACCGAATAATATTGACATAAAACGACTTTGTGATTATAATATTCAATGCTGTTAAAAGCACACCGTTCGGGGCTTCACCGAGGTGTGCTTTTTATATCGTAGGGAAGAAAACGCAGGAAGAAAAAATGACGGAATTTCAAAACAGTTTTAAAAAAGGCCTGAAAGACGGTTTGCCGATAGCGCTCGGCTATCTTTCGGTTTCGTTTACATTCGGTATGATGGCTGTCGAGGGCGGCTTGCCCGTTTTTACGGCGGTGCTTATCTCTATGACAAATTTGACCTCGGCAGGTCAGTTTGCAGGGCTTGATTTAATTCTCGCCGGCGGTGCTTATCTTGAAATGGCACTAACACAGCTTGTTATAAACATACGCTATGCGCTGATGTCGGTTTCTCTGTCGCAAAAGCTTCACAAGAGCGTAAATTTGCTTGACCGATTTTTAATAGCGTTCAGCAATACCGATGAAATATTTGCCGTAGCCTCGGGTCAAAAAGGGGAGGTCGGCAAAAAATATATGTACGGGCTTGCCCTTTTGCCAATAGTCGGGTGGACTCTCGGCACTCTTATAGGTGCTGCGGCGAGCACCGTGCTTCCGCTGTCCGTGCGCTCCGCTCTCGGCATTGCGATTTACGGTATGTTTATAGCTATATTTATACCGCCCGCAAAGCATAATAAGACTGTGGCTGTTGTGGTGTTATTGTCGGCGGCGTTGAGTATATGTTTCAAATACGTGCCGGGTCTTTGTAAAGTCTCTTCGGGATTTGTAATAATCATTTGCGCCGTTCTTTCCGCAACTGTCGGCGCCCTCTTAAAACCCGTAAAGGAGGACGACAAAAATGAAAACGGCTGAGAACATATTTATATATATAGCGGTTATGGCGCTTGTCACATATCTTATAAGAATGCTGCCGCTTGTGATTTTTCGCAAAAAAATCGAAAACAGATTTATAAGATCGTTTCTTTATTACATTCCGTACGCCGTATTGGCGGCGATGACATTTCCCGCGGTTTTTTCGTCTACGGGGAGCGTGTGGTCGGCTGTGGCAGGGCTCATAGTGGCGCTGCTGCTTGCGTTTTTTGAGAAGGGCTTGCTCACGGTTGCGCTGTCCTCCTGCGTCGCTGTTTTTGTAATAGAATTTTTAATTAAAATCATCTCTTGACATATCGGAAAAATGAGTATAATATAGAGCCAAAGTAAAAAGGTTAAACCGTTGACGGAGAATGACGGCAAGTCGTTTGCACATAAGAGAGCTCTTTCGTTGGCTGAAAGAAGAGCGTGCAAAGCTGCCCGATACCGCTCCCGAGCGCGCGTCGAAAACATATGATTAAGGCGTGACGTAAGCTTGCGTTAAAAGCAGTTGAGCGGGCGATTTTTATCGTCAATTCGGGTGGAACCGTGGAATGCATAGCACTTCATCCCAGTAATTTGGGATGAAGTGCTTTTTAATTATAATGGAGGTAGTTTTTATGGTAAAAGTTACATTGAAGGATGATGTTGTAAAGGAGTTCCAAAGCGGCACGACCGTAATGGATATAGCAAAGTCTATCGGCATGGGGCTTTACAAAGCCGCCTGCCTTGCAAAGATTGACGGCGAGACTTGCGACCTTCGCACTCCGGTAACAAAGGATTGTCACGTAGAAATACTTACCTTTGACGATGAGGACGGCAAAAAGGCATTTTGGCATACAACTTCGCATATACTCGCACAGGCTGTTAAACGTCTTTATCCGAGTGCCAAGCTTGCAATAGGACCGTCAATAGCAAACGGATTTTACTATGACTTTGACGTGGATTTTTCTTTCACTCCCGAAATTCTCGAAAAAATCGAGGCTGAAATGAAGAAAATCGTAAAGGAAAATATTCCGCTTGAGCAGTTCGACCTCTCCGCAGACGAGGCTTTAAAGCTTATGGAGGAAAAGGACGAGCCGTATAAGGTTGAGCTCATTAAAGAGCATGCCGGCAAAGGCGAGAAGATTTCATTTTATAAGCAGGCGGAATTCACCGAGCTTTGCGCGGGGCCGCATATTCCCGACACAGGCCGTGTAAAAGCATTTAAACTCACGTCCATAGCAGGTGCATATTGGCGCGGCGATGAAAAAAATAAAATGCTTCAGCGTATATACGGTATATCTTTCACAAAGCAGTCCGAGCTTACGGAATATCTTGAAAGAATTGAAGAGGCTAAAAAGCGCGACCACAGAAAACTCGGTAAGGAGCTTGGGCTTTTTGCACTTCGCGACGAGGCTCCCGGAATGCCGTTCTTCCTTCCCAACGGTATGATTCTCCGCAATACTCTTATTGATTATTGGCACGAGGTTCACGAGAGGTGGGGTTATCTTGAGATATCCACTCCTCAGATAATGAAGCGTTCGCTTTGGGAGACTTCGGGTCACTGGGATCACTACAAGGATAATATGTATACAACCGTTATCGACGGTGAGGATTTCGCCATAAAGCCGATGAACTGCCCCGGTAGCATACTTGTTTATGAGCTTGAGCCTCATTCATACAAGGAATTGCCTCTTCGCTACGGTGAACTCGGCAGAGTACATCGCCACGAGCTTTCGGGCGCGCTTCACGGACTTTTCCGCGTACGTTGCTTCACTCAGGACGATGCTCATATACTCCTCGCTCCCGACCAGATACGCGACGAGGTTGTAAGAATATCACAGCTCTTTGACGAGGTTTATAATCTCTTTAAGCTGCCATATACCATAGAGCTTTCAACCATGCCCGAGGACCATATGGGCACAAAAGAGGAATGGGACAAAGCCACAAAATCGCTTTCCGACGCAATCGAAAGCATTGGTAAGGAATATACCGTAAATGAGGGTGACGGTGCGTTCTACGGTCCGAAGCTTGACTTCCACATTGAAGATTCGCTCGGCAGAACCTGGCAGTGCGGTACTATTCAGCTTGACTTCCAGCTTCCCGAGAGATTTAATCTTGAATACACGGGTGCCGACGGCGAAAAGCACTGCCCCGTTATGATTCACCGCGTTGTTTTCGGCTCGGTAGAGAGATTTATCGGCGTTCTTATAGAGCATTTTGCAGGCGCTTTCCCACTTTGGCTGTCACCCGTACAGGCCGTCGTTCTTCCGATTGCCGACCGCCATGCAGACAGAGCGCATGAAATCGAGGCAGAGCTTAAAAAATACGGTATCCGCGTAAAGGTTGACGATCGCTCCGAAAAAATCGGATATAAAATACGTGAGGCGCAGCTTCAAAAGACGCCGTATATGCTCGTTGTCGGCGACAAAGAAGTTGAAAACGGTACTGTTTCCGTTCGCCATCGCGGCGAGGGCGATATAGGCTCCATGGAGCTTTCATCTCTTTGCGACCGCCTTGCAGACGAAGTCAAAACAAAAGCGATAAAGTAATTAAAGGGGGTCAGTAAATTTGGCAAAAACACCTCTTACCGTGACCGTGATAACGGACACGCATTACTATTCAAAAAAGACCGGCACTAAGGGTAAGGCTTACGATGCGGCAAACGCCAAAAGCCAAAAGCTTTTAAAATACAGCGAGGAGCTTTTAAGAGCTGCCTTTAAGCAGATAAAAGAAGATAAACGAACCGATATCGTTTTGCTTTCGGGCGATACCACCAACAACGGTGAAATTGAGGCACACGAGGAATTTATCGAAATGCTCCGCGATTTAAAAAAGAGCGGAAAACGCGTGTATGTTCTTACGGCAACCCACGACTATCAGGATGACGGCTTGACAGACAGCTTTGTAGGCAATGAAAAGGTGAAAATCCCTGCCGCAAAGCGTGAGCAGCTCTATGATATGTATAAAGAGTTCGGCCCCGATGAAGCGATTGCTGTTCATCGAGACAGTATGTCGTATGTAGTGCAGCTTGCCGACGGTTACAGGCTTTTTGCACTTAATGACGACCGCAATCTCTCGGGAAAAAGCGGCTTTTCGGATGAGTGCTTTGAGTGGATAAAGGCTCAGGCGGAGGATGCACGCAAAAACGACCAGTTTATTTTGGCCATGACTCACCATCCGCTTATAGCCCCGTCGCCGATTTATGAGCTGATAGGCAAAAACGATATGCTCGGCGACTACGAGACGCGCAGAAACGAGCTTGCCGACTTAGGCATACAGTTTATTCTTACGGGTCACACTCACGTACACGATATAGACGTGATAACGAGCGACCGCGGAAATACGCTTTACGATATAGCAACCGCCGCAACCGTAGGTTATCCCGCACCGATACGCACCATTGTTTTTGACCCGGATGTAAAAATGGTTTCAACCACCACCGACCTCATAACCGAAACGGTGGACTTCGATTTGGAGGGCAAAACCCTTCAGGAGTATCTCAAATATCAGCTTATCGGTATGGTAAAGGATATGATTAAAGCCGCCGGAACGGATATTCCGACGCTTGCCGATATGGTGACGGCAATGAGCATAAAGAAAAAACTCATTTATAAAATCGGCTGGCTTATAAAACCGTTTGCCAAAAAGCTTAATGCTCTTACAATAGGCAAAGTCGCAAAGCTGACCCGTGCCGAAACGGGGCTGAAGCCCGAGGATTATGCCGATATTGCCGATAAAAGCGTTGTTGACTTTATCTGCGACCTTGTAGTTAATTTGTACGGCGGAGAAGACCTTTACAGTGTTGACGATAACGAATATAAAATAACCATAGGGCTTCTTCACATTGTAGATTCGGTTTTTGCCGCTCTGCATATAAAGCCGCGCAAGCTTATAAAGGTTGCTGATTCGTTTACCGATTTTGCGGAACCGCTTTTACATAATTCGGGCATACCGTCATATGACGCCATACTTCCTATAAGACCGTTCTATAAAGAGGGCGAGCAGGGGAAGAAGCCTCAAAAAGAGAAAAAGCCCGAATGCAGCGTCAAAAAGAGTAAAAAAGGTGTTCCGATTGTCGTTTGCGGTATACTGGCTCTTATTATACTGTTGATTCCGCTTCTGCTGGTTCTCGGTGTAGGCTTTGTAGTTAACAGAATTAAATACGGCAAATACATTAAAGAGAATTCTTGATACAAAAAATGAGCTGTAAAAATTTACAGCTCATTTTTTCTTTGTTCATTTTGCTTTTTAATCCAAAATGTTTCCATCGGTCGATATCGTCACCACGTGCCACGGTATAAATTTTCCGCTTCTCTTTACAGCCTGTTTTGCGGCGTTTTCAATACCTCCGCAGCAGGGAACCTCCATTCTTACCACGGTAACGCTTTTGATGTTGTTGAGTGCTATAATTTCCGTCAGCTTTTCCGAATAATCCGTGTCGTCAAGCTTCGGGCAGCCTATAAGAGTTATACGATTCTTTATGAAATCTGCGTGGAAATTTCCGTATGCGTAAGCAGCACAGTCGGCTGATATGAGTAAATCCGCATTCTCAAAGTACGGAGCGGTTACCGGAACGAGCTTTATCTGAACGGGCCATTGCCTCAAACGGCTTTCCGAAAACGTGTTCGTGCTTTTCGGGACTTCGTTTTTGCGCTCAATTGCCCTTGAACGTGAACCGGGGCATCCGCCGTGAAACATAGCCGCCGCTTTGTGCATTTTTGCCTTTTTAACGGCTTCTTCGTTGTATTCGGGAGCTTCTCTTTCTTCAAATGTTATAGCTCCGGTGGGGCAGGCGGGAAGGCAGTCGCCGAGGCCGTCGCAGTAGTCCTCGCGCATGAGCCTGGCTTTGCCGTTTACCATATCTATTGCACCCTCGTGGCAGGCGGCGGCACAGGCGCCGCAGCCGTTGCACTTTTCTTCATCTATTTTAATGATTTTTCTTATCATGGTATATCCTCCGAAATTTATTTTTCTTGACTTGTGAGGACATTATAATATAATAAAACCGAATTGTATGTTGAATTTTCAACAAACGGAGGCAAAATGGAAAATTATTTTGAAATACTCAAAAAGTGTCGTATGTTTACGGGACTTGACATAGAAGACATAAAGTGCCTGACCGAGATTTTGAACTCTAAGGTTGTTAAATACTCTAAAGGCGACGTTATTTTCTCCGAGGGCGAAAAACCTGAGCATATAGGTGTTGTACTTCACGGTAACGCGCAAATAGAGCGGACGGATTACTACGGCAATCGCAGCATAGTCGCTGTGTTGGAGCCTTCGGAGGTGTTCGGTGAAGCGTTTGTATGTGCCGGAATAAAAAGTATTCCGGTAGATGTCGTTGCCCTTGACGAAACCGTTGTTATGCTCCTCAGTCTGCCGGATATTCCTCTCAAAAATACGAATATATATAACTGTTTTATTCTGAATTTGCTGCGAACGTCATCGGTGAAAAATCTTGTTCTTATGAAAAGACTTGAGGTGACAAGTAAACGCTCCACAGAGGAAAAATTGATGACATATTTAATGCAGACGGCTAAGGAGCAGGGGAAAAGCAGCTTTCATATTACCTATGACCGTCAGCAGCTTGCGGATTATCTTGAGGTTGACCGTTCGGGACTGTCCGCTGTTATAGGCAAGCTTAAAAAAAGCGGAAAAATCAAATGCCGCAAAGATCTGTTTGAACTTTTGTGAAGATATGCGGAACAAAGGCTTTCCGGCAAAATCACAGCATAAACCCCCGATAGGAACGCTTGCTCCTACCGGGGGTTTATGCTTATTCCGCGATTTCAAATCTCTCGTGATGCTTGCCGTAATATTCTTTCATTGCGGCGTTCTGATTACCGAATGAGAGGTGACCGACAACCGCATTTTCGGCAACTATAATGGCTTGCGACTCTTTTATGCAGAAAGCGCAGAATTCCGATTCGTCAAGACCCATTCCCGAGCCGTGAGTTACGGGGAACATTCCCATTTTTGACCATGTTTCGCGCGTGAAGAGGATAGCTCCTATGCTGAAACGAACTGGGCAAGCCGAATATGAAAATTCGTCGTTTTTAAGCTGCTTTGCAAGCTCGTCTATATGAGGGAAGAAACCGCCCTCACCCCAGAAAAATTCAGCAACATCGGGATTGCACTCAATCTGACGTGTCGAATAGCTCGCGTATATCGGACGCTCAAATTTTTCGGCGTAAAGGTCTGTAAGACCGAGACGCTTTAAAAGTCTCAAATGACCATAACCGTTTATCGGTATAAGCGGAGCCACAAAGCCTATATCGTATTCACCGTTGCGTTTTACATTGTTATAGGTGTCCATAAGCGATTGAAAATAGCCGTCGGTTACAAATATGTCCTCGTCGAGCTTGTAAAAGAATTCGGCGTCTTTCATCAAATCAATGGCGACGTTTTGAGCCACAGAGACGTTATTGCGATTTGTGCTGAGATACGACCAGTCGTTTTCCGAACAGATTTTGTCAAGCTCCTCGGAATAAAGTCCCGACGAAACCACACAGACGTCAATATCTTCCGGTATGAATTTTTTGATGCGCGGAAAAACGGTGTCCCATACGAATGATTTGTATCCGGCAAGTATTATGCAGCATTTGTTTTTACCGGTGCTGCGGTTTGTAAAATTGTATTTCGTACTTGTGTTTTTGCGGTGATAGTAGTCATGCTTCATGTCGCGCAGACGGCAGTAAAGACTGTTCGTGGCGGGATTATCACGCATTTTTTCTCTGAAACCCATAATTAATCTCCTTTGGTTTGCTGTTTCCTTGATGATAAAAATGTTCTTATTTTATTGAATACAAGTGCGATGTTTTCCGTGAGAAATTTTTCCTTTTGTACCAAAAGCAGCACAAAATAAATGCCAAAGAAAGATATCGCACCGATAACAAGCCTTAAAAATACATTTGTAACGCTCATATAGTGCTGTATTGCAATTTCCGCACACGTGGAAATAACGGCACTTAAAAAGATAGGTGAAGTTTTGACTCTGTGTATTACCTTGCCGAGGTGATCCTTTAAGAAAAATATCTGAACCACCAAAACTATGAATTCCGCAAGGAGCGTTGAAAGTGCCGCGCCGGCTGCTCCCATTTTCGGAATTACAAACAGATTTAAAACAAAATCAAGGACTGCACCTATGATGACCGACAACATTACGGCTTTTTCTCTTCCGAGCGGCACAAGCATCTGATTGCCGGTCATGCCGTTAAGAGCGTTGAAAAATACCGTGGGCATTAAAAGCTGCATGGAAAGGGTTGCGCCGGCGAACGCTTCTCCGGAAATAAACACGATAGAATCCCTTGCAAAGAGTGTAAAGAATATCGTGAGCGGTATGGTTATCAAAAGCAGGAAATTCAGTACCCTTGACAGCGTTTCTCTGAATTTCTGATAATCGTTGTCGTGTATATAAACCGACAGCCTCGGCAAAAGAACATTTCCGAGCGACGATACTATGGCGAGCAGAAGCGTTTTTACCTTAACCGATGCGCTGTATAAGCCTACCTGCGTGTCGTCGGTCATAAAGCCGAGCATAACCGTGTCAAGGTTTGTGTAAATGCTTACTGCAACCGATGTCGCAAAGAAAACGAATATCGGTTGTAAATGCGGCTTAAAATTATAATGCCCTACAGGGCGCAGAGAAATGTATTTTCTGAGGTTGATAAAGTTTAACAGGTTAGAACCACCCGAGGCCAAAACCGCAATTACGCCGTATATCACATAGTCCGACGGGTCATGAACAAATATAAACATCAGAACTATGGAAATAAGCTTGCATACTATATTTCTTATTGTAATATACGAGTACTGCTCAAGAGCCGAGTAAAGCCATGTTACACCCAAAGTGTTGAGTATAATTGAAACGCTTGTTATTGTAAGCAGCGTCTTATCCTGATAAAACCTGTCAACTGTAAAAAGCAGTATAAAAAATACAACGTAAGTTATAGCCGAGGTGAAAAGGTTTATTATTATAAGTTCCTGTGTGGTTTTTGTGAGCTTTTCGCGGTCGTCGCGGACTCTTGCGCACGCGCGGATACCGTATGTCGGTATGCCGAGCGAAGCGAACATTGTAAAGTATGATATTACCGATGTGGCAAAATTGACCTTGCCGCTACCGTCGACCAAAAGGGTACGTGATATATACGGAAATGTAATAAGCGGAAAAATAAATGAAGAAACGGTCAATATTGCGTTCATTATAAAGTTGAACTGAACCGAACGTATCTTAATATTTTTTTGTGCTTTATCCTTCATATAAAAACTCCTATAAGATAAGGCTTGTGTCATTACTGCTCAATACAACACGCCTTACCGGAAACAGCTTCATTTGCAGTGAGTAATTAATGTGTCATTTATCGTTATTTTTGGAATAAATTATACAGTATTGCGCGGTAAAAAGCAAGAGTATGTATTGTGTCGGCAGGCAGTCATATTTGCAAGGGGTTTTAAACTCGTTTTCGCCGAGTGCTCTTAATTACCGATTCACCGAGAAACGGATTTTACAAAGTTTTTTAAAAATTTTTTAAATTTGTGTTGACGAAACCGACCTTTTATGATAATATATTCAAGCGTTCGAAACGCTGGTGTAGCTCAGTTGGTAGAGCAGCTGATTTGTAATCAGCAGGTCGGGGGTTCAAGTCCGTCCACCAGCTCCATTTTACGCATCATAATTTAATATGGGAGAGTTCCCGAGCGGCCAAAGGGAACAGACTGTAAATCTGTCGTCACTGACTTCAGTGGTTCGAATCCACTCTCTCCCACCAAAAAATAGACTTGCATTTGCAAGTCTATTTTTTTATCCATTGCGAAAGCAATGGCATATCATCAAGGGCGACTTGTCGCCCTTGTATCTCATCAGTCCGTCAGGGCTGTATATCATCACACCTTTAGGTGTGTATCAAAAATGCTTTCGCAATGATGATATACAACGGTTAGCACCGTTGATGATATCCACGGCGTTGCCGTGATGATATGCAATTCCTTGCAGAATTGATTATATACAATGCTTCGCATTGATTTCAACAAAAATATGTGTTACAGTTTTGTTGAAAAGGAAGTGATATTATGCCTAAGAACTATTTGATTATTTATTCAGAACAACTCGCAACTGATATTGCATTGTTGTGTCAAAGCATTAAAGCACCAAGCAACTCTATTTTCCAAATTCAAAAAAGTTCAAGCAGTGTTTACGCAAATATTCGTGAAGCAAATTATGGTCAAAGTAAGGCAGATATGCTTTCTAAATTCGAAATAGCACTAAAAGAATGTAGCGAAACGGAAGGTTGGCTACAATTATTATTTAATACCAACGCTATTGATGAAGATACATATAAAAAACATAGAAATCTTTGTGGCAGAATCAGACGAATGCTGATTTCAAGTTGTAAAACGTTAAAAAAAGATTTAATTTTTAACTAAAGGTGGTGAGGCTTTGTTTAGTTTTTTTAGAAAAACAAGAGAAAAAATAACGCCCATAGATTTAAATAATCCTGATGCAGTAGTAACTGTTATCAACTGTCGACACTCTAAAAATCCTTTTGGTAAAAACTATCGTGGCTGTTGTGAAATTCAAGAAAAATATTTTACTTCAGTTTGTTTTCAGACGATTGATGGGAATGATATGATTTACGAACAACCTCACCGATGCTTTGTGAATTTTTTAACTCCGGAAGCATATCCATATTCGTTATGGGTTGGTCGAAAAATAGAACTCTACGAGGGCAAGTATCATGTCGGCACAATGGTTATAGAGGAAATTATGAATAAAAACCTTGACCGAAACACTGAATTTGAAAACGACAAAGATGTATTGCTGAATCCTGATATTATAAATATTGCTTTGAAGCTCTCTCTTGAATGGGGTAAAGGTTTTGTAAAACCACTAGATATTAAGCTGATGAAAGCATTGCCCTATCTGTCAGGAACAGATATTGAAAAAATATCTGAATATGTTATTCAGGTGCGAGATGATGTTCTTTGGAAAATATATTGTCCGAATTGGGATGTAGAAGAAGGAGCTTTGAAAATTGATGCTCAAAAAGCAACAATTAAAAAATATCCTTGGATTAATAAAGATAATTTAGCTTCATTAGATTCTCAAGGGAAGTATTATGCTTGGCACGGTTAAATAATTCTCTGGACTTATAACAGTTTCTGTGCATAATTGTTGTTACCAAAAAAAGAAAGGCGACAATAATATGAGCACAGAAGAATTACAGAAAGAAATTTGGTTTTTATACGGACTTTGGTATAGGTATTATCTTCTATATACTTTTCTTAGGGAGAACAAAAGAGAATTAGAGTTAGTATCAAAACTGCAGGAAAGACAAAATGAGCTTTTACGGCTTATCGACTTTGCAAAAGATCAACTCTAAGTCGGCATCTAAATGGTTCGGAACAGCCAAAATCGGTGAGTATCTTTTGATACTTGCCGATTTTTATTTTCCGATGGGTTTTGTAAATGTTATAAATGCTGTGTCTCCGACGGTTGCAAACAAAAAAGAATAATGGTACAATATTTCATATTTTTTCTTCGGGGAGAAGTATTATATGATAGCAATAATAGATTACGGCGCCGGGAATTTACAAAGCGTAAAAAAAGCTCTTGATTTCATCGGAGCCGAGAGCCTTGTTACGAGCAGAGCGTCCGAAATTGAAAATGCAAGTGCTTGCATTTTGCCGGGTGTCGGCTCGTTCGGCGATGCCATGAATTGTATGACCGAAAGCGGACTTTGTGAGGCCGTTAAAAAGGCGGCACTCGGAAGCAAGCCGTTTTTGGGAATTTGTCTCGGTCTGCAGCTTCTTTTTGACTCCTCCGAGGAAAGCCCCGGCGTTTCCGGGCTCGGCATATTAAAAGGAAGGGTGAAGCGTTTTCCGTCGGATATGGGGCTTAAAATTCCGCACATCGGGTGGAATTCCGCAGACATCAAAAAGCCTTGCCCTATATATGACGGCATTGCAGACGGCTCGTTTGTCTATTTTGTTCATTCCTATTATCTCGACGCCGAAAATCGCTCGGACGTCGCTACGAAAACGGAATACGGAATTTCGTTCGATTCTTCCGTGGCGGTCCCCGAAATAAACCTCTATGCTACGCAGTTTCACCCCGAAAAGAGCGGCAGAGTAGGACTTAAAATACTTGAGAATTTTGCGAAGCTCGGAGGTGACGCACTTGTACGCTAAAAGAATTATCCCGTGTCTTGACGTTAAAAACGGCAGGGTTGTCAAGGGTGTCAGCTTTGTAAATTTACGCGACGCCGGCGATCCCGTGCAATGCGCCGTGGAATATGATAAAAAGGGCGCAGACGAGCTTGTGCTTCTCGATATAACCGCTACCAATGACGGCAGAGGCACAATGCTCGATATAGTCTCACGAGTAGCAAATTCTATATTCATTCCGTTTACGGTGGGCGGCGGAATCCGCTCTACCGATGACTTTAAGGAATTGCTAAGAGCCGGTGCCGATAAAATTTCGGTGAATTCAGCGGCTGTCAGAAATCCCGACCTTATAAATGACGCGGCATACAAATTCGGAAGTCAATGCGTTGTCTGCGCCATTGATGCAAAGCGTACCGATAACGGAAAATGGGAGGTCTATTTAAACGGCGGACGAATCCCCACGGGAATCGATGCGGTCCTTTGGGCGACTGAGGCGGAAAAGCGCGGCGCAGGCGAAATACTTTTGACGAGTATGGACTGCGACGGTCAAAAAAAGGGCTACGACCTTGAGCTTACAAGAGCTGTCTCCGAAAGCGTCGGTATTCCCGTTATCGCATCGGGCGGAGCGGGTGAGCTGAAACATTTTTACGATGCTTTTACGGTAGGCAAGGCGGACGCTGTTTTGGCGGCGTCGCTTTTCCACTTTAATGAAATCCCGATAGAATCGCTGAAAAAATATCTCAAGGAGAAAAATATTCCGGTAAGACCTGTTTAAAAACGGCCTTTTTAAGGTCAAAATACGATAATTTACGATACGGTATTCGGCTATTATGCTGAATACCGTTCTTTTATGCCCAAAAATCATGTCGAAAATTCATTTAAATTTAACAAAGTTTTTTTTGCTTTAGTTATTGCAAAATGGGTGAGTATGCTTTATAATTACAGTCAATAGGTGAGAAATGTTTAAAAAACCCATATTTGGGGAGTAAAAACCCACACTTTGGAGCAGAAAGGAGGAATGAATAAAGTGGCTGACGAAAATGTTAAAGAAAAAACTACCGAAACCTCGGCGGCGCAAAAGCGTACCGAAAGCTTCGGCAGCTATAAAGAACACACCATAGACGCCAAAAACCGCCTTTTCATTCCTGCCAAGATGCGTAATAAGCTCGGTTCTACTTTCAGAGTGTTCTGCCCGATAGACGGCAGCGATTGCCTTTACATCTATTCCGACGAAGAGTGGAGCAAGATAGCCGAGTCTGTTATCAATACTCAGAATTTTGATATGCAGCGTCTTTTCTTCGGCGGTATGGTTGAGGTTGAGCCGGACAAGCAGGGCAGGATTACCATTCCTACCGAATTTTGCGACTTTGCCGGGCTTAAAAAGAATGTTGTCGTTGCCGGCGTAGGTAAGCGCCTTGAAATATGGGATGCAGATAAATACTACAAGACCATGGAACGTGCGAGAAACATTCGTCAGACCTTCGACTATTCGCAGATTCAGTTCTGATAGGTATTTAAAATGGATTTTGAACACATTCCCGTATTATTTAACGAAACTGTCAATTCACTCGAAATAAAGCCCGACGGCCTTTACGTCGATTGTACCGCGGGCGGTGGGGGGCATTCCCACGCTGTGGCTCAAAGGCTTTCCGATAAGGGCAGGCTCATAGCCATTGACCGCGACCCTGAGGCTATTGAGGTATTGAAGGCGCGCTTTGCGTCTTTTCCGAATGTTGAGATAGTTCACAATACATTTGATAATATATCCGCAATATTAAACGGCAGAAAAGCCGACGGAATTATGGCGGATCTCGGTGTCAGCTCTCACCAGATAGATACTGCCGAGCGCGGATTTTCGTTTCATATGGACGCGCCGCTTGATATGCGTATGAGCAAAGAGGGCAAAAGTGCCGCGGATGTTGTTAACACTTATTCCGAAAATGAGCTTTATCGTATAATCAGAGACTACGGTGAAGAACGGTATGCAAAGAGCATAGCTAAAAATATAGTAAAAGAACGTGAAAATAAAAGAATTTCAACAACATTTGAGCTTTGCGACATTATTAAAATGTCAATGCCTCAGCGTGCAATGCGAGACTCGCATCCGGCACGCAGAACTTTTCAGGCGATCCGTATAGAGGTAAACGGTGAGCTTACAAAGCTTGATTCGGCACTTGATGATATGTTTTCGTCGCTTAAGGTTGGTGGAATCCTTTCGGTAATAACATTCCATTCTCTTGAGGACCGTATGGTGAAAAAACGCTTTGCACACTTTTGTGAGGGCTGCACTTGCCCAAAGGATTTTCCGGTTTGTGTTTGCGGAAAAACGCCGCGCGGTGAGATTACCGTAAAGGGTGTTGCGGCAAGCGACGAAGAGCTGGCACGTAATCCTCGTTCGCGTTCGGCGCGGCTTCGTTCAATAAAAAAGATTAAAGATGATTAGGTTTTAAGATAAATTTCCCGGAGGAGAAAAAATGGCAGGTAATTACGACAAGTACGGTAATTATGATTTTTCCATGTTTGAGCCGAAACCCGTCTCATTCGATCATAATGCCGCGAGAAAAATAGCTACCCTGCCCGGCGTCGGAGAGCGTACGGCCGACTCCGGTATGCGGCTTGTAACACGAAAAAAGAAAACAACGGTCGAGGCAAAAAACGAAATGCGAGCCACGGCTTTGCGTGCGGCAAAGGTGCTTACGGTTGCCGCTGTTTTGCTCTCGCTTTTTGCGGCCCTGCTTTACAGCAAGCTGCGTGTGGACGAGCTTGACCGTCAAATCGCCAAGACTGAGTCAAATCTTACGGCGGCGCAGGCCGAGACCGTCAGACTTAATATGCAGCTCGATTCGACAATATCTCTTGAAAAGGTCGATGATTATGCACAAAATGTTCTCGGAATGGTAAAGGCGGAAAATTATCAGATAGAATATATAGACCTTTCCGGCGATGATAAGGTAACTGTTTCCGGAGGCAAAGCATCGTCCTCCGACTCAAAAGAGTCAAAGTCGCTTATAACCAAACTTTTGGAATATATACACGTAAAATGAAATAAAATAAAACGAGGGTTAAGGTAGCTATACTTAACTCTCGTTATGCTATTTATTTTGTCTGAATCGCGCGCCTTTTGCACCTTTTTCGCTCCTCGTGTATCAAAAATACAAGTCGTCGCAAAAATGCACAAAATGCACACGATTCAGGATAAGAGGCAGAGAAAGCGCGCCTTTGTACCTTTTTCGCTTTTCAATTCGACAAACGGAAAACAAAATCAGACTTAAATTTAATGAAAGGAGAAAAATATGCAGACCGGACCTTCAAAGAGAATGGGTAAAAGAGCTGTTACGGTGCTGTGCTTCATCGCCGCAGCTTTTCTTGTATGTGTCGGCTCGCTCGCGTATATTTCTCTTATTCACGGCAACGAATATAAGCTTAAAGCCGAGCAAAATCAGCTTTCGGACACCACGGTTTCGGCTCAGCGCGGAACGATTTACGATTCAAATATGAAAGCTCTTGCCAAAAGTGCTTCGGCGTGGCTTGTCTATATAAATCCGTCAAAGATAACAAGCGACGAGCAGCGCGACCTTGTGGTTACAAATCTCAGTACCATGCTCGGTGTGGACGAAGAGACGGTTCGCAAAAAGGCGGAGCGCACAAGCAGCGGCTACGAAAAAATAGCCGGCGAGGTTGAGACGGATGTTAAGGACCGTCTTAAAACGTTTATTTCCGAAAACAAGCTTTCCTCAATAATCGGTGTTGATCCCGATACAAAGAGATATTATCCTTACTCGTCGTTTGCTTCCACAATAATAGGCTTTACGGATTCCGATGATTCGGGCAGGCTCGGGCTTGAGCTGAAATACAACGACGAGCTTACCGGCACCGCCGGCAGAATAATAACGGCTAAAAATGCCAGACAGGGCTCTATGTCCACGGATTATCAAACCACATATGACGCTAAGGCAGGCTACAGCCTTGTGCTTACAATAGACGAGGTAATACAGTATTACCTCGAGCAGTCGCTCGACCAGGCACTTACGGACACGGGCGCGAAATATGCTTACGGCATAATAATGGATGTCAAAACCGGCGCTATACTCGGTATGACGTCAAAGCCCGACTTTGATTTGAATTCTCCTAATAAGATTTCTAACAAGGTGCTTGCCGAGAGCATATCCGCAATATCCTCTCCCGACGAGCAAAAAAAGGCTACGACGGACGCTCTTTATGCTCAGTGGCGAAACCGCGATATAAGCGATACATATGAGCCGGGTTCGGTATTTAAGACGATAGTCGTTTCGGCGGCTCTTGAAGAGGGTGTTGTGGACCTCAATACAACATATACCTGCACCGGCGGTATTCAGGTTGCGAATAATTATCAGAAGTGCTGGAAGCCGGGCGGCCACGGTACGGAAAATTTGACGCAGGGACTTATGAATTCCTGCAACCCGTTCTTTGTGACAATAGGGCAAAAGCTCGGTAAAGATACTTTTTATAAATATTTTGAAGCGTTCGGTTTTACCGAAAAAACGGGCATCGACCTGCCTGCGGAGGCGACTCCCGTAGCCGACGTGACATATCACTCTCTCAATAAAATGGGCATTTCGGAGCTGTCTTCAAGCTCGTTCGGTCAAACCTTCCAGGTGACGCCCATTCAGATAATAACGGCGGTTTCGGCGATAGCAAACGGCGGTAAGCTTATGCAGCCGTATGTAGTATCATCTATGCTTGATGGTGACGGCAATGTCATGAAAAAGACGGAGCCTATAGTAAAAAGACAGGTCATATCCGAAAAAACCGCTTCGATAGTATCTAATATGATGGAGCAGGTCGTATCCGTGGGAACAGGTAAAAACGCATATGTTGCGGGTTACCACGTGGCAGGCAAAACGGGTACCTCCGAAAAAATCGGACACGAGGGAGCGTATATTGCCTCCTTTGCCGGCTTTGCCCCAGCCGATGATCCGCAAATAGCAATACTTGTAGCGATAGATGAGCCGACAGGTGCTCACGGTGGCGGTGCGGTAGCAGCTCCCATAGCAGGCGATATACTTGAAAAGGTGCTGACCTACTTGAATGTTGAGCCGAGATATGACGATAAGGAAATGGCAAACGTATCGTCCGTAGCTCCGAGTCTTGTCGGATTGTCTCCTCAGGATGCAAAGACAAAAGCCTCTGGCTATACCGTAAAGGTTGTCGGAGACGGTGCTAAGGTAGTTTCACAGACGCCTGCGGCAGGCCAGCAAATGAGGTCGGGCGGAGTAATAGTGGTATATACCGATTCTTCGTCGCAAAAGGCAGTTGCCACCGTTCCGAATCTTTGCAATATGTCAATCAGCGCAGCCAATAAGGCCGCTGTTAACGCAGGCTTTAACATAAAGGTAGCCGGCAATTCTTCTTCAAATGACTTTGTGTCTTATAAGCAGAGCATTGCGGAGGGCACCGAGGCAGAGCAGGGCTCTGTAATTACAGTTTACTTCAAGTCGTCCGTAAACGTACAGGACGGTCCCGCATAATATTAAAGTAAAAAACAGGAGGAAAAAACCGATGCTGTTATCAGAGCTTTTAAAGGGCATTGATACAAAAAGCAATTTTAATGACACGGAAATTACTGATATTACCGATAATACCGCAAAGCTTTGCGAGGGCTGCGTTTTTGTGTGCATCAAGGGCGCACATTTTGACGGCCACTCTGCCGCCGAGGAGGCTGTGAATAAAGGAGCCCGTGCGGTAGTGGCGGAGTATGATACCGGTGTTGAAAATCAGATTTTGGTTAAGAACACAAGAGATGCATATTCTTTATTGTGTGCCAATTTTTACGGTAATCCGTCTGAGAAGCTTCATCTTATAGGCATTACCGGAACAAACGGAAAGACTACAACAACCTTTATTTTAAAAGGAATTTTCGATAATCTCGGAATAAAATCCGGACTTATAGGCACGGTTAAAAACGTAACGGGCGACAAAGAGTACCCGTCGTCGCTTACCACTCCCGACAGCAAAGAGCTTCAGAGACTCTTCAGGGAAATGGTTGACAGCGGTTGTAAATACTGCGTTATGGAGGTCTCTTCCCAAGCACTCGCGCAGGGGAGGGTAGACGGATGTCATTTCGACATAGCATTGTTTACCAATCTCACGCAGGATCACCTTGACTATCACAAAACCTTTGAAAACTATCGAAACGCCAAGCGCAAGCTGTTTGAAATAGCGGACACGGCTGTTATAAATATCGATGACGAATCGGCACATTATATGGTAGACGGACTCCCGATAAAGGTCGTGACATTTTCGGTTAAAAACAACGAGGCGCAGTTTGTGGCAAAAAATGTTGTCTGCACCTCCTCCTCTGTGCAGTACGAACTCCTTTGGAACGATAAAATCGGCAGAGCAAACGTAGGCATACCCGGTCACTTCACCGTTTATAACACGATGGGTGCCGCAATTTGCGCCATACTCACGGGACTTGATTTTTCCGATGTCCTTTCTTCGCTCAAAAAGAGCAAGGGAGTGCCCGGCAGAGTTGAGGTAGTTCCGACGGATACGGATTATACCGTTCTTATAGATTACGCACATTCTCCCGACGGCCTTGAAAATGTAATATCATCGGTCCGTGAAACCACAAACGGCAGAATTATAGCCGTATTCGGCTGCGGCGGCGACAGAGACAAGACCAAACGCCCTAAAATGGGCAAGATAGTAGGCGACCTTGCAGATGTTGCGGTTGTAACCTCTGATAATCCGCGAAGCGAAGACCCACAGCTTATAGTTGACGATGTTTTAGAGGGTATGCATAACTGCAAAGCGAAAATCAAGGTTCTTGTCGACCGTACCGAGGCTATAAGATATGCCCTCGGCGAAGCGAAGAAGGGCGATGTCGTTCTCCTTGCCGGCAAAGGGCACGAGACGTATCAAATATTAAATACCGGCAAAATACACTATGATGAACGTGAAGTTGTGGCAGGTATATTAGCAGAAGGAAAAGATAAGTAATGGAATTAACTCTTTCGCGTATTGCAAAAGCCGTAGGCGGCAGGCTCTCGGGCTATGATTGTATTGTGACATCGGTTTCGACCGACAGCCGCGACATACCAAAGGGGTGCCTTTTCATATGTCTTGAGGGAGAAAAATTTGACGGGCACGACTTTGTGTCGCAGGCGGCTCAAAACGGAGCCGCGGCGGTGCTTGTTCGTAAAAAGGTTGACAGCCGCATACCCGTAATCACAGTTAAGGATACCGGCAAGGCTCTGCTTGACCTTGCGGGGTATTACCGCGGTACGCTTGATAATTTGACGGTAGTAGGCCTTACCGGCTCGGTCGGCAAAACGACGACAAAAGAAATGACCTACGCCGTGCTTGCCGAGCAGTTTAAAACGATAAAGACCGAGGGTAATCTCAATAATGAAATCGGAATGCCCAAAACTTTGCTTCGCCTTAAAGATGATACCGAGGCGGCGGTTATTGAAATGGGTATGAATCATTTCGGCGAAATCGAGAGAATGACAAAAAGCTCTCGTCCCGACATCGGTATAATAACCAATATCGGCGTTTCGCATATAGAGTATCTCGGCTCACGTGACGGAATCCTAAAAGCGAAGCTTGAAATTCTCGAGGGTATGAAAAAGGGTGCGCCGCTTATATTAAACGGCGATAACGATAAGCTTGTTACCGTAAGGGAGCCCGACTATAAGCTTGTTTTCTTCGGAATCGAAAATCCGAAGGTTGATTTCAGGGCGAAGGATATTGAAGAAAAAAACGGTTTTACATCCTTCACGGTCGAATTTTACGGCGCATCACAGCGCGTCACCGTGCCTACCGTCGGAATTCACAACGTATATGACGCTCTTGCGGCGTTTGCCGTGGGATATGAAATGAGAATGGAGCCGCGGAAAATAGCAGCAGGGCTCAAAAGCTTTGCCCCGTCCGGAATGCGTCAGCGCATTAAAAAAGTCGGCGGAATAACGGTTATAGAGGATTGCTACAACGCAAGCCCGGATTCGCAAAAAGCGGCTCTGGATGTGTTGTCCTCGTTTAAATCAAACCGCAGGATAGCAGTTCTCGGCGATATGCTTGAGCTCGGAAAATACAGCGATGTTTCTCATGAAAATGTCGGAAAATATACCGAAAACAAAAATATCGACATTCTTTTTACATACGGCGCAAAAGCAAAACACATTGCCGAGGGAGCAAAAGGATTTGTCGATGAAATAAAATCATTTGACGATAAAACCGAGCTTGTAAAAGCGCTTCTCGAAACGCTTAAAGACGGCGACGCAGTTCTTTTCAAGGCGAGTCGCGGAATGAAGCTCGAGGATGTTATAAACAGCTTATACAGAGAGTGGGAAGAGTAAATGAAAATTTGGGTTGCGTTAATATTCGGCGTTCTGCTTAGCTTTTTAATAGCTTTTTTGCTCGGATTTGTTATAATTCCGTGGCTTAGAAAGCTTCACTTCGGGCAGACTATTCTTGACATAGGTCCTGCATGGCATAAATCAAAGCAGGGTACTCCCGTAATGGGCGGTCTTATGTTTATAATAAGCATAATCGTATCGTTCGCTGTCGTCCTGATAACCGATAAGCTGCTCGGCGGTCATATTCTGACTTCGGGAAGCGTTGTCATAGGCGACGATATGAAGGTCAAAATATTCGCGGGACTTTTAATGGCTGTCGCTTTCGGCCTTATTGGCTTTGCGGACGATTATATTAAGGTTGCCAAAAAGCGTAATCTCGGTCTTACCATAGCGCAGAAAACCGGCGCGCAGATTCTTGTGATGCTGGCGTATCTTGCGGCACTCTATATGTCGGGAAACACGTATATGTTTATTCCGTTCGTCGGAAATGTCGACCTTAAATTTTTCTTTTGGATATTCGGAATTGCCGTTATTTATCTCACGGTAAATGCCGTAAACTTCACGGACGGCGTAGACGGCTTGTGTGCAAGCGTTACCTCCGTGGCGGCAATTTCATTTATAGCGGCGGCACTTATCAGAGGTTTCTTCGGTGTAAGCCTTCTTGCGGGCTGCCTTCTCGGCGGATGTCTCGGATACCTTATTTGGAACTGGTATCCCGGAAAGGTTATGATGGGCGATACCGGCTCAATGTTCCTCGGCGGTATGGTTGTAGCCCTCGCTTATGCCATAGACTGTCCGCTTATAATCTTGCTTTACGGAATAATCTATGTAGTCGAAATGTTCTCGGATGTGCTTCAGATATGCTACTTCAAGGCAACGCACGGCAAACGAATTTTCAAAATGGCGCCCATACACCACCACTTTGAAATGTGCGGCTGGAAAGAGCGCAAGATATGCGTCGTGTTTACACTCGTTCAGCTTTTCGGCGGAATTATAGGAACCGCTCTTTTGTATTACGGTATGAAATAATTTTATTGCCGATTTCGGCAGATGTCCGTTTTAATTTTCAGGAAAAGGAGGAAGAATTATGGCAGGGAACGCCCAAAATGCAAAACCGCGTCCTCAAAAGGCAAAAAAACGCTCGCGAAGACCCGATTTTCTCGCACTCGGCGGAATTGACGTATTCTTCCTTCTTCTTGTAATCGCAATACTTACAATAGGACTTGTAATGCTGTTCTCGGCAAGCTACACCTACGCCTTTTACAACAAAAAGGGGGACAGCACATACTTTTTTAAGCGTCAGCTGATTTTTGCCGTTGTCGGCGTTATTTGTATGCTCCTTGTTTCAAAGCTCAGGTATGATTATCTTAAAATACTTGCTGTTCCCGGTCTTATTGTCTCATGGGGTCTGCTTGTTATAGTTCTTATACTGCCGGCGTCGTTCGGTGAATTCCACCGATGGATAAATCTCGGCTTTTTTACTTTCCAGCCGTCGGAAATAGCAAAGCTTGCCATAATTTTGTTTTGCTCATACGAAATGGACAGAAATCATAAAAAAATAGTCGGAAAGTCAATAAACCGTTCCAAATTTGCAGACGGGGTAAAGGAACTGTCGGGCGGACATATCGTCGTGTATAATTCGTTTTTGCAGCTCCTTTTCTATGCCTTGGTTATAACTGTTACGGCGGGTCTTGTCTATCTTGAAAATCACCTTTCCGGCACTATTCTTATTCTCGCCATAGGAGTAATTATGATGTATCTCGGCGAGATAAAGAGACATTGGTTTGTGCTTATAGCGGTAATTGCCGCCGTGGCAATTATCATATTTGTGCTCAATCCGCAGCTTCTTGAAAAATACGCGGGCGCGCGAATTACGGCGTGGCTCGATAAAAGCTACGACCCCAAGGGAGCAAGATGGCAAACCAACAACTCGCTCTATGCCATAGGTTCAGGCGGACTTTTCGGAACCGGTCTCGGTAACTCAAAACAAAAGCATCTGTATGTTTCCGAACCGCAAAATGACTTTATTTTTGCGATTGTCTGCGAGGAGCTCGGCTTCATCAGAGCGGTAGGAATAATTTTGCTGTACGTTTTGCTTGTTTGGCGTGGGGTCGTTATAGGACTAAAGGCAAAGGACCGCTTCGGTGCCATGCTTGCAATGGGCATCGTCTTTCAGGTGGGACTTCAGACGGCGCTTAACATCGGCGTTGTTACTGATACGTTGCCGAATACAGGCATAAGCTTACCCTTCTTCAGCTACGGCGGCACATCGCTTATGATGCTGCTTGTTGAAATGGGAATAGTGCTGTCGGTATCAAGGTATTCGCGAATAGAAAAATAAAAAGCCTAAGAATAAGGAGTAAACATATGAAAGTCATATTCGCTGCCGGCGGTACCGGCGGACATATAAATCCGGCGCTTGCGTCCGCAGGCGAGCTCAGACGCCGCCATCCGGATGCCGACATACTTTTTATAGGTACAAAGGAGCATATGGAGTCAAAGCTCGTACCTGCGGCGGGTTTCGCCTTTAAAACCATTGAAATTACCGGCTTCCAGAGAAAGTTTTCCGCTAAAAATATAGCTAAAAATATTAAAACTCTCTTTCTTATGATAAGCTCATCGAGAGAGGTCAAAAAAATAATCAAAGAATTTAAACCGGACGTTGTAGTAGGCTTCGGCGGATATGTCAGCGGTCCCGTTGTCAGAACGGCCTGTAAGCTTGGCGTAAAGACAGCCATTCATGAGCAAAACGCCTATCCCGGCGTTACAAACAAGGCTCTCGCCAAAACGGTGGACAAGGTAATGCTCACGGTTAAAAAGGCAGAGGAACACCTTGAATGTAAAAATGAACCGGTAGTTACGGGGCTTCCGGTAAGAAGCGAAATCATAGAAGCGGACAGGGAATTTTCACGTGCAAAGCTCGGTGTCTCGCCCGACAGCATAATGGTACTCTCGATGGGCGGCAGTCTGGGTGCAAAGGCGATAAATGAAAATATGACTGCCTTGATAGCAGAGCGTTGGCAAAATAAAAATCTGTTCTTTATGCATTCTACCGGAAAATACGGTAAATGGGTTCCCGAAAAGCTAAAAGAGCTCGGCGTGGACGAGAACAAAGCAAGCAACGTGGTAATACGCGAATATATAGATGATATGGATGTCTGTCTTGCGGCAAGCGACCTTGTTATCGGCAGAGCCGGCGCGTCGTCACTTTCCGAGATCGAAGCAGTCGGCAGAGCGTCAATACTTATTCCCTCACCGAATGTTGCCGAAAACCATCAATACCATAACGCCATGGCTCTTGTGGAAAATGATGCCGCGCGCGTTATTGAGGAAAAGGATTTAACCTCCGAAAAACTCATATCCGAGTTTGACTCACTTGTTGCAGACCGCGAGACTCTTGTAAGACTCGGCAGGAATGCAAAAAAAATGGCGGTTGAAAACTCTTCTGCGATGATTTGTGATATAATAGAAAAGTTAGCGGAGAAAAAATAACAGCTGTCGTTTCCAAAACATACAGCCCTGCATAATATGAAAAAGGGTTACCTTTTTCTTTAAGGGGTGTGTATGTATTGGATAAGATAATAATAGAGGGCGGACGAAGGCTCTGCGGTGAAATTGAAGTCCACGGCTCAAAAAACAGCGCGCTGCCGATTTTAGCGGCTACGGTCTTGACCGGCGACAAATGCGAAATACATAATTGCCCGGCTCTCTCGGATGTAGACGCCGCTATTCAAATACTTCGGCATCTCGGCTGCAAGGTGATACGCGACGGTCACACGGTAGAGGTGGATTCGTCCGTTATTACCGTAAGTGAAATTCCCGATGATTTAATGCGTGAAATGCGCTCATCGATAGTCTTTTTGGGTGCTGTGCTCGCACGTACGGGAAAAGCGGAAATATCTTCGCCGGGAGGCTGTGAAATAGGCCTCAGACCTATTGACCTGCATTTATCGTCGATGCGAAAGCTCGGTGCCGAAATTACCGAAGAACACGGCAGACTGTACTGCTCGCTCGGCAAATGTCTTCACGGTGCCGATATTACGCTTTCTTTTCCGAGTGTCGGAGCCACAGAAAACATAATGATAGCCGCCGCCGCGGCGGACGGAACCACTGTTATCACAAATGCGGCGCGAGAACCGGAAATCAGCGACCTTGCCGATTTTTTAAACGGCTGCGGCGCTAAAATTTCCGGCGCCGGCGACAGCACGGTAGTAATAGAGGGCACTAAAAAGCTTCACGGCACATGCCATACCGTTATACCCGACCGCATAGAGGCGTCGTCTTATCTTATAGCCGCATCGGCAACCGGCGGCAGAATTTGCATAAAGGACGTAATTCCGGCACATATCGGCGCGCTGATTCCGGTGCTTTCCGAAGCGGGCTGTGATATAACGACGAGCGGCAGGTGGATATGTCTGTCTGCACCGCCGAGACTTAAAAGAGTAAAAATGATACGCACCATGCCGTATCCGGGCTTTCCGACCGATGCTCAGGCAATAGTCGGAGCTATGCTGTCTGTGGCGGACGGCACAAGCGTAATAATTGAAAATATATTTGAGAGCAGATTTAAACACGTAACTGAGCTTATGCGGCTCGGCGCAAAAATAAGCGTCGAGGGCAGAATGGCGGTTATAGAGGGTTCAAAGTATCTGACGGGCGCAAATGTTGTAGCTCCGGATCTTCGCGGAGGCTTTGCGCTTATAACGGCCGGTCTCGCCGCAAACGGCAAGACGGTTATTACAGGTACGCAGCATTTGGACAGAGGATATGAAGCTCCTGAAAAGGTGCTGAAACTGCTCGGAGCAGACGTGAGAAGGATAAATGAAAATGACGGGACCGAAAAACAAGAGACAAGGCAGCTCGCCGAAAACGTCGGGAACCCCGCGGGGGAGTCGGCAGAAGACTGCACCGACCGGCACTCGCAGGAGGCAGACGATCGATGTAACATACGGCGTGGCAGATGAGCGCACGCAGGGCGGCAGGCAGCAGCTCTCGCGCGATGAAATGCGCCGTCGCAGCAGGCTCATTAAAATGAAAAAACGCAGGATAAAAAAGCTGATTGCTCTTATCCTGGGTATTATAATTATAATTGCCGTCGCAGTAACTCTTTCGCTTACGGTCTTTTTCCGTATAGACAATGTTGCGGTTACCGGTGACGAGATATACAACAATGAGGATGTTATAGCTGCGTCGCAGATAAATATAGGCGACAATATGTTTATGACAAGCAAGAAAAAAACAGCCTCCGGAATCGAATGCACCCTTCCTTATGTTGAGTCGGCCGAAATAAAACGCAATCTTTCGGGAACAATAACGATAAAAATCACGGCTGCAACCGCAAAGCTTGCAATAGACAACGGCGACAGCTTTACGTTGGTTTCCGACAAGGGCAAAGTGCTTGAGGACGGACTTATGACTATCGGCGACGGTATTATCATAATTGATTCCTCACCGGTGATTTCGGCGGTACCGGGGGAAACCGTGGAATTTCAGGATAACGACGACCTCGGCATTATAAAAAATGTACTGACATTGCTTGAATCAAATGAACTCAGCGGAATAACAAGTATAGATGTGAGCAACCATTCCAATATTAAAATGGTATATAAGGAGCGCGTTACCGTGCTTTTGGGACTTTCGTCCTCCGTGAACGATAAAATGGACTTTGTAAAAGCTGCCCTGACAAGGCTTGACAGCGATAATCCCGATTTTACGGGCAGTATAGATTTCACGATTGACAAAAAGGCATATCTCAGTCCTCAGCGTGAGGATAACACAACGGTTCCGTTTATATCTCCGTAATTATATACAATATAAATGCAAAAAAACGTTGAAAATAACGGGATAATATGATATACTAACCTAAATAGGTATGAGTTTAACTTTATTTAGGTGTGAAATAAAAGACTTTACATAATGGAGGATGTTCTCAAATGGATTTTGAAATGGACAACGAATTTAATGACGTTACTAATATTAAAGTTATAGGCGTTGGCGGAGGCGGCGGAAATGCTGTCAACAGTATGGCAAACAATGACTTCGGCAGAGTTCAGCTTATAGCTATAAATACCGATAAGCAGACGCTTGCTTTTTCAAAAGCCGGTCAGAAAATTCAGATAGGCGAAAAGATTACGCAGGGCAGAGGCGCCGGGGCAAAGCCCGAAATCGGTCAGAAAGCTGCCGAGGAGAGCCGCGACGCAATTATCGAAGCGCTCAATGATACACAGATGGTGTTTATCACCGCAGGTATGGGCGGCGGAACAGGCACAGGCGCAGCTCCCGTTATTGCCGAGATTGCTAAGGAAAAGGGAATACTCACCGTAGGTATAGTTACAAAGCCCTTCGATTTTGAGGGTAAGGTACGTATGCAGCAGGCAGAGGCAGGTATTGCAGAGCTTGCAGGCCATGTAGACAGCCTTGTTGTTATTCCCAACGAAAGATTAAAGCAGGTATCAGAGCAGAAGATTACTCTTCTCAATGCGTTTGATATAGCAGATGATGTTCTTCGCCAGGGCGTTAAGAGTATTTCCGACCTTATTATTAAGCCGGCTCTTATAAACCTTGACTTTGCCGATGTAACCGCAGTTATGAAAGATGCGGGTCATGCTCATATGGGCGTGGGTACCGCCAAAGGCAAGGATAAGGCTGAGCAGGCGGCTCAGAGAGCTATTTCAAGCCCTCTTCTTGAATCCACAATCGACGGCGCTAAGGGCGTTATAATAAGCATTTCCGCATCCGAGGATATCGGCCTTGACGATATCGACACCGCGGCAGGTATAGTTCGTGCAGCAGCTGATGAGGATGCTAACATCATCTTCGGCGTAGATCTCGATAAAGAAAAAGAAGACGAGATGACAATTACCGTTATCGCCACAGGCTTCGGTACTGATGAGAACGGTATGCCTAAAAAGCCTAATAAGACCGATGATTTTTCGTTCGGCGGCAAGGATGACGGCTTTGAGGATGTAAGCAGCACTACCGACAACGGCAAGGGCTTCGGAAGCGACGACGGATATATGGACGTTCTTGACATTTTCAACGGTAAGAAGTAATTTTTTACACAGTATTTTTTCTTATTAAATCCCTTAAAAAACGGGCTGTAAAAATTTTACGGTCCGTTTTTTGTCGAAAAAATATCCGCACTCGATATTTTACGAATGCGGATATTTTAGTTGTGCCATTCTTCTCTTTGTGTGGCTTTACGATATTATTACGGGCTCGGTCTGTTTGCCGTTTAAAGCATCCAAAACGGTTATGGGTATTTTTTCAAAATCCGCAACTATGGAATTCGGCTTGTTAATGCAGTCATCCTGCCTCATCGGTACGAAGTAAATATATTTGCAGTTCATTAAAAGACCTATGTTTTTAGCGGTGGCACCGAGCGCGTCATTTGTGGAAACGGCTATTACCACCGGACGTCTGTTGCGAAGGTGCGCTTTAGCTGCAAGCGTTACGGTCGTATCAGTTATGCCGTTCGCCATTTTCCCGAGAGTGTTTCCCGTAGTCGGCGCGATAATAAGTAAGTCGAGCAGCTTTTTTGGGCCAATCGGCTCAGCCTTCGGCAGAGTACTTATAATATCATTTCCCGTTATTTCGGTTATTTCGTCGGCGAAGTCTTTAGCCGAGCCGAAACGTGTATCGGTCGTAAATGCTGTTTCAGACATTATGGGCACTACGTTAAACCCGTCGCTTTTAAGCTTAGCCATAATCGGGATCACCTTTTTAAACGTACAGAACGAACCGCACATTGCAAATCCTAAGTTCAGCACATTTTTCCCTCCTTACAGAAGCGGTTGAGCTTTCTTAAATATCAGCCTGCCGGCTTCTTCGGGGGTGTATTTTCCGGGGAGCCCCAATGCTCTGACAGCGTTTATCCCGTAAGAGTCGGCAAGCCCGATATCCACTCCGAACGGGGGGGAAGCTATATCTATAAGCAGAACGTCTTTTCTCAATCGACTCAAAATATTTTTATCTATTATTTCAGCGGGAACGGTGTTTATTAAAATATCCGCGTCGTGTGCTATGCAGTCATAATCTCTCAGCAGGCATATGCTGTATCCCTTTTTGACCGCGTCTGCGAGTGCGTGAGGGTCTCTTGCCGTTATCAGTACCTTTGCGCCGTTTTCCTTCATGAATTCGGCAATAGCCTTCGCGGTTCTGCCGTATCCGGTAATCGCCGTCTTTTTGCCGCTGAAATCATATATTCCGTTTTCATTTAACACAAATTTAAGACATTGCGCGGTCAAACGGGCATTGTCCGTAATAAATTCCTCATCATAGTAATCATATACTTTTGTGCCGTTTGCCGACAAAACAGTGCGACTGTCGCCGATGATTCCTCCTGCTACCGTATCGCTTTTTCCGAGACATTCGCCGATTTCCGATAGCCTGACGTCTTCGAACGCTTTGCCGGTGTTCAGGTGAATTTTATCGCGGCTTACGGGGAGCGGCAGTATCAGCAGTATATTATTGTTTTCGCGCAGATAACAAAGAAACTCGTCTTTGGTAAGACCGCCGTTTACTGCATATGACGCGAAAGAATACCCGCTGTTAAAAAGCAGCTCGGCGAGACAGCTCATCCTTTTGTCTCCGCCGGCAATAACGATTTTTTTCATTCATTTCCCTCCTTTTTCGGATGGATATCTATACACTATAATATGAATGCCGAAAATATATTGTGAAAGATAATTTAAGGGTTTAAATTTTTGCCGAAATGCAATATAATATATTTTAGTCGGAAATACTGACACAATAAACCGAAAGGTATGACTTATATGAAAGACATAGATACACTTTTAAAAGAAGTAAAGAGAGTACACTTTATTGGGATAGGCGGCAGCGGTATGTGCCCGCTTGCCGAGATACTTCACAGCTGGGGCTATGAACTCTCCGGTTCGGACAATAACGAGAGCGATACGCTTGACAGAATACGTAAGCTCGGTATCCCCGTTACCATGGGTCAAAGGGCGGAAAATATAAAAGGCGCCGAGATGATAGTTTATACCGCGGCTTTGCTTAAAGATAATCCGGAGCTTGTAGCCGCTAAGGCAAGCGGAATACCGACCTTTGAGCGTTCGAAGCTTTTCGGCGCAATTTCGAGAATGTATAAAAACTGCATAGGCATTTGCGGAACTCACGGCAAGACCACAACCACATCTATGACTACGCAGATAATGATAACCGCAAAGCTTGACCCGTCTGCCGTAATCGGCGGAAAGCTTCCGATGATGGGCTCAAGCGGCAGAGTGGGCAAGAGTGAAAATTTTGTCTGTGAAGCGTGCGAATTTGTCGATACATTTCTTGACTTGTCACCTGATGTTGCCGTTATACTCAATATAGACGAGGATCATCTCGACTATTTCAAAACACTTGATAATCTGATTAAAAGCTTCCATAAGTTCGCTTCTATGGCGACAAAGGCGGTAATTTACAACGGCGATGATGCCAACACATTAAAGGCTATGGAGGGCATTTCCGGCAAGGATCTTATTACCTTCGGCATGGCTGAAGAAAATGATTATTATCCCGAAAATATTGCTCCCGTACACGGCGCTTATTATGAATTTGACGCTATGCACAAGGGTGAATTTCTCTGCCACATAAAGCTCAGAGTTCCCGGGCTCCACAATGTCCTTAATGCACTTGCAGCCTTGGCGGCTTCAATGTATTCCGGCGCGGACGCCGAGTCTTGCCGCGGGGGACTTGACGCTTTCAGCGGTGCTCACAGACGTTTTGAGCTGCTCGGCAAATATAAGGGCGTTACTTTTGTAGATGACTACGCTCACCACCCGGCTGAGCTCAAGGTTACCATTGACGCCGCTATGGAGATGGGATATCACAGCGTTTGGGCGGTGTTTCAGCCGTTTACCTATTCGCGCACATATATGCTGATGGATGACTTCGCAAAGGTACTCAGCATACCCGACCATTGCGTTATGACCGAAATAATGGGTTCGCGTGAAGTCAATACCTATAATGTATACACTTCTCAGCTTGCCGCTAAAATTCCGGGTTCCGTGTGGTTTAATACATTTGAGGAGGTTGCCGATTATGTTGTTAAAAATGCCGAGGACGGCGACCTTGTCCTGACTCTCGGCTGCGGTGATATATACAAGGCGGCTCATATTATGATAGATAAGCTTAAATAAGTTAAGATAAAATACAATATAAAACGGGGTTGTAAAAACGATAAATTTTTACAGCCCCATTTTTATAGCTTTTATCAGTGCCTTTGCGACATATCGTCGTAGATTTCGCAAAACCGCGCGGCAAATGCAGGCTCTTCGTTCCCTGCGTACAGATGAGAAATATCTCCGAATGAGCTGCAGCGCCATACCGCTATGCCTTTTTCTCGCTCCTCGGTGTACAGTGTAGTGACCGAGGTCGGAGCAGCGCAAAAGCCCTGCCACAGGCATACGGGCGAAATGTTGAGAAGATGTGAAAGCATTACACATTCCACGCCGAAATGACAAAAGAACACTATTGTGTCTTTGTTTGCATTTACGGCCTTGTAGTATTTATCTTTTCTCTCGTATCCGTGCGCTTTAAGTACCTTGTCAAGACCCTGAGAAACTTTTCTGTACTCCTGCTTTACTCTGCCTTGCTTCATAAACTCTGTGTCCGCCCACTTTTTCACATCGTAAAGGTCATCCTCTTTAGTGAAAAACGAAGGCATAAGATCCCACGGACCGCGGAGCTTTTTTGTCTTTTTGTCATATATCGGCGCGTGAAATTCCCTGAGCCAATGATAAGTTTTTGCGCTTCTTCCGAGCCTTTTAAGTGTAACGCTTGCAGTGTCCTGCGCTCTGCCGAGCGGAGAGACATAAAAAGCCGTAACGTCGGTCTTTTCCATTTTGTCCGCAAGAAGTTCGGCCTCGTGCCACCCCTTTTGAGTCAACGAATCCTTTTCGTAGTCGGGGTCACCGTGCCTTATAATGAGAATCCTCATTTTTCGTCACCGTCAGCAGCTCTTTTTTCAGTAATATAGCTATGAATCTTTTCGGCAAGCTCGCCGTGAATTTTAAACTTGCTGCGGAAAACTATCATTGAAATTATTATAAGTATCGGCGGTATTCCGAAGGCTATTGTGCCTATCGCGTTTTTGGTGGCGTTGTTTATAACGCCCTCTTTAATTTGCTCGTTGTAGCCGAATATACCAAGACCGCCGAAAAGAATAACAGTCTGAATGGTGTATGCCATTTTTTGTAAAAAGCCCTTCATAGAGAAGGTTATACTCTCGCTTCGCGAACCGTTTTTGTACTCGCCGTAATCGACTATGTCCGCAAGGAATACAGTTTGCGAAACAAACATCGAACTTATGCCCACCGAGGCCAAAATATAGCAAATATCAAGTGCTATTGCGATTTTAAGCACCGGGCCGAAGAGGAACATCAGGGCGTATCCCAAAATAGTCATCGAGAGCGATATGGTGTATATTGAGCGCATGGTAAATTTTTCCGAGAGCATGGGTATTACCAAAAGGCCGACTACCGAGCCGACTGCGCCGATTGTTTGGAAAAGCGATTGACCCTTAGGCTGGCCCAAAACATCGGTGAAATAGTAAACAGCCGTGGAGCTTGTCAGGTACCAGCCTGCATTTGAAAGCATGGCGAATATCATAAATACGACGAGCTGATCGTTGTGAGCCACGGTTTTGAATATCTGCTTGAAGCTGAATTTTTGCTTTTCGTTGTAGACAACGTTTGTCTCTTTTGTATTGAATACGCATGTAGCCGAAAAAAGTATAAGTGCTATTCCGCATATCATAGCCCAACGCGAAAATCCGGTTGCGCTGTAACCCTTTTCTGTGGTCATGCCTGTTGAGAGCAGAGGAAGAATTATAGGAGTCAATATTGTTATGATTCCCTGGCCGAGACCAGAGAAGGTTCTCGCGATTGTTGCTACTAAGCTTCTCTCTTTAGCTTCGCTTGTAAATGAGGGTATCATCGACCAATAGGGAATATCCGCCATGGTGTTGGTCATTCCCCAAAGAATATACATGGCGGCTATATATATGTAGAGCTTTGTTCCGCTCATACCGAAGGATGTAAAGAGGAGTGTAAGAACCACCGCGTTCGAGAATGCACCTATGAGTATCCACGGGCGGTATTTACCGAATTTTGTGCGCGTATTGTCAACTATCGTTCCCATCATCGGGTCGTTAATACCGTCCCAAATACGAGCTATCGGGGTGAGTATCAAAAGAAATGCGGGTTTAAGTCCGAGTACGCTTGAAAGGTAGTAAGACAAAAACGAATAGAACATTCCGTAGCTGAGGTCAAGACCCACGGCACCTACGCCGTAACCTATGTACCCCGGTAATTTTTTCAGTAAACTGTTTGATTTTTTCACGCCGTCATCCTCCGATTTCAGACAAATACAAATAATTATACTTTATATAATAAATGTTTAAGAGAAATAAGTCAAATAGAAATATGCGGTTTGATCGCCAAAAAGAGCATATCATTTTCGAATGTGAAAAAATAACGGTCACAAACGAGTTTTGTGTCTTTAATCAAATAAAGATGAAAAATTTGTTGTATTCAAATTGACTATTTTAAGTTTCTGGATTATAATATTTTTTATGACTTTTGAAGTTGTATAAAGTTGTAAAAAAGGAAAAGGAGTTAACTTAATGGAAAATCAATCTGTTAAGAGAGGTTTTTGGCATAAGCTGTTCGGCACCACGCCGAATGACGGTAATTTGCAGCCGCGCGAAGCTATTGCGTACAGTATTACCGGTATAGGCCAAAACTTTATCTGCACCATCATCGGCTCATATCTTACCATATTTATGACCGATGCACTTTTAATGGCGGACGCCAAGATCGGCAAAACGACAGGTGCCACCGCAGTAGCGCTTCTTATGCTCTTCACGAGGGTGTATGATGCTCTCAATGACCCGATTATGGGCTCTATTGTTGACAGAACAAGAACCAAATGGGGCAAATGCCGCCCGTATCTTAAATGGATGGCTGTTCCGATAGGCTTGGTTACCATAGCCTGCTTCCTGCCTGTCTATAACAGCACGGCAAAATCATTCATCATTATTTCGGTTATCTATGTCATTTGGTCAATGGTATTTACCGTAGCCGATGTTCCTTATTGGGGCCTTTCAACGGCTATGACAAATAACACAACCATTCGCGGCAATCTTCTTACTGTTGCGCGTCTTTGCTGCACCATAGGCGCAGGCGCCGTAACGGTATTTGTACCCGTAATTACTTCGGCTGTAACCGCAAAATATAAGGATGCCGACGGTGTGCTTATAGCGGCTAATTCCGTAGCAAACGCAAACACACTTAAATGGACATATTTTATTTGCGCAGTTGTTCTCGTTATTGTGTCAATGCCGATGTTCTTCTATGGCTTTAAAAACACAAAAGAGAGATATACCTCCGACACAACTCCGCCTTCACTCGGCCATAACCTTGGGCTTCTCTTTAAAAACGATCAGCTTTTGCTCATACTCATTTCCGGTATTTTGGGTGCGGCAAGAACCGTTTATATGTACACGGGCTCGCTTTATTTTGCAAAGTATGTTCTCGGAAACGAGGCAGTATACAGTATTCTTACAATACTTGTTGTTCCCGGCGGAGCAATTGCAACCGTGCTTATTCCGTGGTTCACAAAGCATTTCGGAAAGAAAAATACATATATCTATGTACATGTACTCGGCGCCGTAGTTATGTTCGCTATGTACTTTATAGGCAGAAACGGCGGCTATAACAATTCCTCAAATCTCCTTTGGCTTGCCATAGGTTTTGTTCTCCTCGGACTTCCGCAGGGTATCAATAACGTAATAACCTACGCTATGATAGGCGATACAGTTGAATATCTTGAGTGGAAAACGGGCGAGAGAGCAGAGGGCATCTGCTTCTCAATGCAGACCTTCATAAATAAAATCAGTATGGCTGTCGGCGCATTCATAGGCGTTATGGCATATGGAATTTCCGGCATTTCTCCGTCAGACCCGTATAATACCGTAACTCCGGAGGGCTCTGAAAAGCTTTGGGCTGTGCTCATACTTTCGGGTGCTATTTCGATGGTTGCCACCATTATCCCCATGCTCTTCTACAAGGTTACCGAGAGTAAGCAGAGAGAGTATGTAAAAGAAATAGAGGAAAGAAAAGCCGCTAAGGCTGCAAAAACCGCAGAATAATTCATTCGGAAAAATTCAGGAAGCCGTTACCGTTTGGTAACGGTTTCTTTTTTTCTCCCAAAAGGGCAAATTTTTTCTTCGTATATGGTGTAAGCAAGCAAATCACCGCGGCGACTGTCTTTCTCGTCAGACGAAAAATGCAATATTGAGACAAAAGGCTCATATATGAATTATTACCGTAAAAAAACAGACCTTGTGAATTGTACCGACAAGGTCTGCTTTATCTATGCCTTTAATTTATAAAAATACCGCTTGGTTATGAAACGCTTTATGAACATTCGGTAAAAGCAATTTACCGTATTTCAGTCTGTCAGAGTGTAACGCCTCAGCCCAATTGAATGCTTACCGTATTCAATGGCATTTGTGGGACAAAAGTTAATACACGCCATACAGTGTGTGCAGCTTTTGCCCCAAACAGGCTTGCCGTTCTTAAGCTCAATGTTGTTCAGCACACAGCTTCTTACGCATTTTCCGCAAGCTATGCATTTGTCGGTGGCGTAGAATTTGTCTGCGGATACGATGAATTTGTAAAAGACCGTATTTACTATGCCGCTTTTCAGTCTGTCCGCAATGCCGACTTTAATATCGGGGAAAGGCTTTTCGGCTTTGATGTATTCTGCTGCGTCAAGAGCCGCTTTATCCGCTTTTATTATAAGCTTCTCTGCGGTTTTTTCATCAGGTGCGCTGTAAAGAGCCGTGTAATTTTCGGGCATTACAACCTCGTAAACACCCATAAATTCGAAACCCTTGTCAGAGCAAAGCGCTTGTAATTGTTTCCTTGCATTTCCTATTTCGCCGCCGCAATCCATTATGAAATATGCTTTATCGGAGCCGTGAAACACGGATTCCCTTATGAGCTTTTCAAAAATGTGCGGTATTTGCCAAGCGTAAGTCGGGCATACAAAAACATAGGGGGTATCGCTGTCAAAGCTGCCTTTTTTACACTCCTTTATATATTCAAATGAGTTGACCGGAATTTCGTTTATTGCTTCTCCGACCTTTTTTGCTAAATGGCGGCTGTTTCCGGTGCCTGTAAAATATATTATCACTTTTATCGCTCCTTCAAATATGTTTTGAGGCTTTTATTACTTAAGCTTTTTGCCGTTTTTTCCGAGCAGGCGGTCAATAACAAACGACAGATAACCGAGAGCCAAAAACGCCGCCGTAATAAAGGCAATTATAAGCGCAACCTTGTTTTTGCCGTAAAGGTCTGTGTCGAGAAACGGATACGGGTAACGGCTGCTGCCGCCGAAGCCGGAAAAGATCTTGCTGCCGAATTTAGCGCAAATCATTGTAAATGCGATATAAAGATACGGCAAAATCAGCCAGCAAAGCGGGTGCAAAGCCTTGTATAACCCTTTTGGGAAAAACAGCAGATAGTCGAGTATCACCATAAGAGGAACTATATAGTGCATAAGAATATAGCCTGTGTAAAAAGCCTTATCGGAGGCCGCTGCCTCTTTGGCACCGTTCGGCATAAACAAATAGGCTATTGCGGTCACGGCTATACACATGGTTACGGCACCTCTGATAACGGCCTTCTCCTTTTTCGGGCTGAAAACAGCGAGAAAGAAAAAATATAAAAAGCAGAGTATGCCGCTTTGTACCGTGTAGTAATATAAAAGCGTGTCGGCGTTGCCGCGTCGCAGACTGTCAATATATTGTAAAATCATCCCTGCCTCACAGCACAATAAAAAAATTATGCGGTAGAGCTGTTTCAAATTCTGACTTTTTATATACATAAAAAATGCCACCCCGAAAAACTATTGATATAAACTACATTTTAACACAATAAGTCGTTTGTATCAATGTATTTCGGAGCGGCAAAAGCAAAATGTACTTTGGTGATTTCAGTTATCGGTCTGTCTTTTTCGCTTTTAGCTTTTCCTCGAACGGAATGCATTTGCTCTCGTGATTTTCAATCTTTCTGTTGAGTCTTGCGAGAGTGCTTTCAAGCTCTGCGATTCTCTTTTTGCGCCCTTATTCTTCAAAAGTTTTTGCAACTTGAGGCATAAGCTCGCTTACCTTAATGTGCTGCGGACACGCTTTTTCACATTTCCTGCACTTTATGCAGTCCGAGGCTTTTCCGTATTCCTTAGCGAGATTTTCGTAGTATTGGCCGTTAACCGAAAAATCTTTATATGTAGCGCGTTTTTCCTCGTTATAAAGAGCAAAGTACTTTGGTATCGGAATGTGCTTCGGACAGCCTGCCGTGCAGTAGCTGCAGCCTGTGCAGGGCACGGTTATAGAAGCTTTTATAATGTCTACTGCCTTGCCTATGATTTCGAATTCTTCCTTTGACAAGGGCTTGAAGTTTTCCATGTATCCGGTGTTGTCAAGGAGCTGTTCGTATGTGCTCATTCCGCTGAGTACCGTCATAACGCTGTCGTGACTTGCTGCAAATCTTACCGCCCAAGAGGGAATTGACGCGTCCGGAGCATAGTCTTTAAACAGCTTTTCGGCTTCGTCCGGTATTTTTGCGAGTGTTCCGCCCTTTACAGGCTCCATAACAATTACCTTTTTGCCGTGCTTTACCGCCGTTTCATAGCACAGGCGCGACTGAATACCCGGATTATCCCAATCGAGATAGTTTATCTGAAGCTGAACTATCTCAATTTCGGGGTGCGCGGTTAAAATTCTGTCGAGGAGCTTTGCGTCATCGTGATACGAAAATCCGACGGTCTTTATTTTGCCCTCTTCCTTCATGCGAGCCACGAAATCAAAGCAGTCGAGCTTTGTTGCCGTCTCGTAATTTGATACGTTCAGGTTGTGAAGAAGATAGTAGTCAAAATAATCAACACCGCAGTTTTTGAGCTGCTTTTCAAATATGCGGCTGTTGTCATCCTTTGTTTTCAACATCATAGTGGGCAGCTTTGACGTGAGTGTGAAGCTGTCACGCGGGTGGCGGTCAACTATGATTTTCTTTGCGGTTTCCTCGCTCTTGAAATCGTGATACATATATGCTGTGTCAAAGTACGTGAAACCGCGCTCCAAAAATTTATCTACCATTTTTTCGGCTTGCGGAATATCTATTTTAGAGGGGTCGTTACTGTCAAGAACAGGCAGTCTCATAAGACCGAATCCGAGCTTTTTCATATTATTCATCCTCATAGTTTTAATTTTTTCTTTTATGGTTTTTAATGCCGTGTCGGCGTCATCTATGCCTTCAACGGTTTGCTCCATCGGACAAATCCCCGTGCCATATCTGTTTTTTATGCTGTCGGTTACGGTGCCGAAAGAATACTTTATACCGTATTTTTCGAGTATCGGTATGGCTTTGCGGCTTAAAACCTCACCGTACACATTTTTGATTTTAAGCAGCGCAAAAAGCATGGCGGCGGCTTTTCCTATGATTTTGTCGGCGGCGCAAAAACACGATAAATCGTTTTTTTCGCTGATCAGCTTCAAAAGAGGGGACAGCCCCTTGCCGTTTTCTTCGATGAACTCTTTGCCGTCATACAGCACGAGCGAAGCACCGTTTTTAAGACGTTCCTTTGCTTTTTCGATATTATTCATAGAATTTGTTTAACCCCTTAACGCGGTATATAAGAAGCGGAAGCAGCGTCCATTGTAAAATAAGACCCGGCAGACCCGAAGCGATGCTTGAAAGTATTATTGTCGGTGAAACCGCCGTGCTTTTAAAGCCGTAAAACGCGATTAAAATAGCAGCCGCGCGTATGGCTCTTCCGAGTATTTGAGCCGTGAGTACCTTTAAAATGACGGGCATTTTTTTGTTTTTGAGGAGTCCGCATACAAGACCGTATACGGTAAGCTCTATCATCATAAACGGAAGAAGTGCCGCCGACGGCATACCCGTGAGCGCGAAGCTCAAAAGGGGACTTACCGCTCCCGTTACGGCACCCACCGCGGGACCTGCCAAAAGAGCTGTGAAGAATACGCCGAGATGCATCGGCAGAAATGCCGAGCCAGGTAAGCTGCCGGTACCGCTCACGATACCTATAACGTGGAACAGCTGAGGTATGGCAACCGACAGAGTTATTCCTATTACCGTCGTGAGAGCTTTAGCTGTTATGATTTGCTTTTTTCTTGTCAAGGTGTTTTCCATAAATATCGGTCTCCTTAAATTGTTTTAAACGTTTTTGCCCATATTGTAGCATTCTTTGTATTCCGATTTGTTTTTGATTTCGCCTTTTTCAAATACACCGGCACCCCTGATTATTCCTTTTTCCTTTGCACCGTCAAGGCAGTCGAGCGTAAAGCCCCTTATGCATTCTATCGACTTGTCAAATGCCGATTTATCGGAATCCGCCGCAGTCAGAATATAATAGAAATCCTTGTCTGACATCTCTGTGTAACGCGGCACGCACCTGTCTATAAATGTTTTAAGCTGTGCGTCAACAGTATAGAAGTACACGGGAGAAGCCAAAGCAATAACGTCGGCTTTGACCATTTTGTCATTAAGCTCCGCCATATCATCCTTTTGAACGCATTTATGCGTAGAATTACATATTCCGCAGCCGCGGCAGTAATTTATGCTTTTGTCTGCGAGAAAGACCTTTTCAACCTCGTTTCCTGCGTCTTTTGCTCCGCGTGCGAATTCATCGCAGAGTAAATCCGAGTTGCCGTGCTTTCTCGGACTTGATGAAACAATGAGAACCTTTTTATTCATTGCAGTCAGCTCCTTTTGCAGTATCGTCATAGCCCATTGTGGGCGATGATGTTAAGTGTGCTAATTTTAAATATAATTTAACACTTGGAGTTTACTCTAAGTCAAGCCTTTTTTTGAAAAGTTTTGCCCAAAACAAAATAATAGAATTTTGTCTGTTAATATGTAAACTGTTTATTAACTCTGTTTGACTTTTCTTGACTTTTAATTTTGCGGTGATATAATATTATTACTCTTTGAAAAAGGGCTATTTTTATGGAAACAGGTGATTTGTATGCGTACAAAACAGTTTAAAGCCGAATCAAAGAAGCTGCTTGATTTAATGATAAACTCCATATACACGCATAAAGAAATATTTTTGCGAGAGCTTATATCAAATGCAAGTGATGCCGTTGATAAGCTGTATTTCCGTTCGCTGACCGACCAGAATGTCGGAATGTCGCACGGTGATTTTGAAATCAGAATTACTCCGGATAAGGAGAACAGAACTCTGACAATTTCCGATAACGGTATAGGTATGACCAAGGAGGAGCTTGAAGCAAACCTCGGCACTATCGCAAAGAGCGGCTCTCTCGCTTTTAAGCAGGAAAACGCCGACGCAAAGGATATAGACGTTATCGGTCAATTCGGCGTAGGCTTTTATTCGGCATTTATGGTGAGCGACTGTGTAACCGTTGAAAGTCGCGCTTACGGCGAAAGCGAGGCTTACCGCTGGCAGTCTAAGGGCGTTGAGGGCTATACCGTTGAGGAATGCGACAAGCCCGACGTCGGCACTACGATAACTCTCCATATCAAAGATGATACGGATGAAGAAAAGTATTCTCAGTTCCTTGAGGAATACACTATCAAGACAATAGTTAAAAAGTATTCGGATTATGTTCGCTATCCTATCAGAATGACGGTAGAGAAGAGACGTCTTAAGGAGGGTACCGAGGACGAATACGAATCTGTAAAAGAGGACGAGACATTAAACAGTATGATTCCTCTTTGGAAAAAGAATAAAAAAGAGATTAAGCCCGAGGAATATGAAGCTTTTTATAAAGATAAGTTTATGGACTATGAAAAGCCTCTCAAGGTTATTCATTATAAAACCGAGGGTCAGGCAACATATGACGCGCTTCTTTTCATTCCGTCACACGCTCCGTTTGATTATTATACAAAGGAATACGAAAAGGGCTTGCAGCTTTACTCAAAAGGCGTTTTGATAATGGACAAGTGCAAGGACCTCTTGCCCGACCATTTCAGCTTTGTTAAGGGTCTTGTAGACAGCGAGGATCTCTCGCTTAACATTTCGCGTGAGGTGCTTCAGCATGACCATCAGCTAAAGCTTATTGCAAAAACCATAGAAAAGAAGATAGATTCCGAGCTTAAAAAAATGCTCGAAACCGACCGTGAAGCTTACGAAGAATTCTTTAAAGCGTTCGGTATGCAGATTAAATTCGGCGTATACAGCGATTACGGTATTCACAAGGACAGCCTCAAGGATTTGCTCTTGTTCTATTCGTCGAGCGAAAAGAAGCCCGTAACCTTAAAGGAATATGTATCCCGTATGAAGGACGGTCAAAAGGACATTTATTACGCAGCAGGCGAAACAACCGACAAAATAGATATGCTTCCGCAGGTGGATTCGGTTAAGGACAAGGGATATGAAATACTCTATCTCACCGATTATGTCGATGAATTTGCCCTTCGCGCACTCAGCGAATATGACGGAAAGACCTTTGTTAACGTTTGCACGGAAGATGTTGACCTCGGAACCGAAGAGGAGAAAGAAGCCCTCAAAAAGGAAAACGAGGATAACGCCGATATGCTCAAAGAAATGAAAGAGGCTCTCGGAGAAAATGTTCATGAGGTTAGATTTACTGATAAGCTCAAGGACCATCCCGTCTGCCTATCGAGCGAGGGTGCTATTTCTCTCGAAATGCAAAAGGTGCTGAATGCGATGCCCGACGGTAAGGACGCCAAGGCTACGGTAGTGCTTGAAATAAATGCAAATCACCCCATAGCCGAAAAGCTCAAGTCCCTTTATAAGGACAATAAAGACAGTCTTTGTGATTACGCAAAGATTCTTTATGCTCAGGCGCGTCTTATAGGCGGTATGTCGGTTGACGACCCGGTGGAGCTTTCAAATCTTGTTTGCAATCTTATGACAAAGTAATGTCGGAATATTAAAATCGCCGCAGAGGGTAAGCTTCTGCGGCGACTTTTTATAATTGATAGTATCTAAAGTCTATGGTAAAATAATTACAGTATCTGACCGATGGAGGATAAAAATGGATATAAATGAAATATTATCGCATTGCGACCACACAAATTTAAAACAGACCGCCGTTCCGAATGACATAAAACGTCTGATTGATGAGGCAGTTAGGTATAATACCGCAAGCGTTTGTATTCCGCCGTGCTATGTAAAGCTTGCTTCGGAATATGCCGCCGGTAAAATGCGTATCTGCACCGTTATAGGTTTCCCCAACGGGTATAACACGACCGATGTCAAGGCATTTGAAGCAAAGCGGGCACTGCTTGACGGTGCGGACGAAATAGATATGGTAATAAACATCGGCGCGCTTAAAAGCGGCAATGCAGACTATGTGGAAAATGAGATAAAAACGCTGAAAGAGGTTTGCGGCGACAAATGCCTCAAGGTAATAATCGAAACTTGTCTTTTGACCGAGGACGAAAAGAAAACAATGTGCCGCATTGTAAGTGCGGCCGGAGCGGATTATATAAAAACCTCAACGGGCTTTTCCACTGCCGGCGCAACGCATGATGACATAAAGCTTTTTAAAAAGTACGTGTCTCCGTCCGTAAAAATAAAGGCGGCAGGCGGTATTCACACGCTGGAGGATGCCGCGGAGTTCCTTTCGGAGGGAGCCGACAGGCTCGGTACGAGTGCAATCGTCGGAATAGCCGAAAAAGAGTTAGATGAAAATTAACTAACGCTTATGTAATAGCCTGACATAAAAAGACGGACCGTATGTTTTACAGTCCGTCTTTTATCTTTTACGCTTGATTCAAAAACTGTTTATCAATGACCTTACCCACAAAGTCGTTTATATATTTAATACTGAAATCGTTTTGCTTGAGTCTCGAGGCTTGGGCTTTTGCGAGCGAATCGGTGTATTGCGAAAGGGGATAGATATGAGCATCGTGGCTGCCCCGCACATAGTGGGTCACGATAGGCTCAAAAACCACATTGTCAACCGTTGTTTTTCCGGTGTCATAGTCCTTTGTCAAGTCGTAGTGAAGCATACCGCCTATAATTCTCGATGCCGTGTTTTGCTGCGAGATGAAATTGCCGAGAGAATATGCCACAAGTGTTTTTGTGCCGTTCCCATTGTCTATCCATTCTACTGGCTGTATGACGTGAGGATGATGCCCTATAATTACGTCTGCACCCCACGACGCCATTTTGCTTGCAAGCTCGCGTTGGTCGTTGTTGGGGGTTGTCGTGTACTCTTCACCCCAATGAACGTTTACCAAAACAATATCGCATTCGGCCTTGGCTTTCTGAATTTTTGATTTGATTGTGTCCTCGTCTGAGGTGTAAATTATTTTCAGAGCACTGTCTTTAGGCAATGACAGACCGTTTGTATAGCGGGTTATGCCTACAAGGCCTATCTTGATGCCGTCTTTTTCTATGTATTCGAGGCGGTTCATATCGTTTTCGTCCTTGTAAGCACCGGTCATTGTGATGCCACCTATGTTGTTCCAAAAATCAATAGCCTCCGAAAGTCCCTTAGCACCCTTGTCAAGCATATGATTGTTTGCGAGGTTTACAACGTCAAAGCCTATTTTCTTAACTTCTTCGCCGACCTCCTGAGGAGAGTTGAAAAGCGGATAGCCGGATGGCTCATAGCTTTTTGCTATTATCGTTTCCTGATTTATGGTAGCCAAATCAGCTTTTTCCACTGTTGAGGCAATATTTTTGTATGCGTATGAAAAATCATAACCGCCGTTTTTTGAACGCTTCTTTGCCTGCTCGTAAATTCCGTCGTGTATGAGATTATCCCCAACGGAGAGCATACTGATTTTAACCGGTTCTTTTTTCTCCGCAGTCACGGTTTCATCTGAAACCGCGGCAACAGGTGCCGCTTTTTTGGTTTTCGGCTCTTTGGTTTCTTTAACAGACGGCTCCCAACCGTTTTTTGAAGAATTTACTATTGCCACTGTGCCGAATATGGCTACGACCGCCACAATCAGCACCATAAAAATTTTTACAGCCTTGTTTTTCACTTGTTCACCCCACACCAAAAACTACTTTTCAAATACCTGTGTATAGCGCTTTATTGAATCCTCGACAATATCAGCCGCTGCAAAAGCGCCTTTTGTCTCGTCAATAACCGTCTTTTTGTTTTCGAGTGTTTTATAAACTGAGAAAAAGTGCTTCATTTCATCGGAAATGTGGGCAGGAAGCTGAGTTATGTCGGTGTATGAGTTATACATCGGGTCATCAAACGGAATCGAAATGATTTTATCGTCCGGAAAACCGTTGTCAAGCATGGTTATAACGCCTATCGGATAACATTTGACGAGGGCCATCGGCTCTATCTGCTCAGAGCAGAGAACAAGCACGTCAAGAGGGTCGTTGTCCTTTGCGTATGTTCTCGGAATAAACCCGTAGTTGGCAGGGTAGTGGGTGGATGTATACAAAACCCTGTCAAGCCGCAAAAGACCGGTTTCTTTATCAAGCTCATACTTCATTTTGCTGCCCTTGCTGATTTCTATAACCGCGTCAAACGAGGTTTTTGTTATTCTGTCCGGGCTTATGTCATGCCATATATTCATAGTGAACCCTCCGTAAAATTATTTAATGCCCTTAAATTTCTCTATAAGACCGTTTCTTTCCGCCCAAAGATTTTTTGAAAGATCGACATAGTATTTATGAGGATTTTCAAAACGCTTTACTTCGTCCCAAAGCGTGTCTGTCTGTCTCAGGCAGTATTCGCGTATTTCTTTGAGCGATGGCTCCTCGTAGACCTTTTTGCCGCCCTTAAATATCGGTACGAGAAGCTTTCTCGTTACAAAGTTTTCTATTTCTTTTCTCTTCCAGGTGAAATCCGGGTCAAAGAGTACATACGGCTTTGTTTCGTCGATTATTTCGTCATCAAGAGTAAGTACGTCCGCTATCGCTTTGCCTGAATCCTTGTCTATAAGTCTGTATACCTGTTTTGATGATGGAATGGTAATTTTTCTGACGTTTTCCGAAAGATTTATTTTCGGCACCGTTTTGCCGTCCTTTTCTATCGCGGACAGCTTGTAAACGCCGCCGAAAAGGGGAGAAGAAGCCGAGGTTATAAGTCTTTCGCCGACTATAAAGCAGTCCACCTTTGCACCCTGCGATACCATATCGCTTATGAGGTGCTCGTCAAGCGAATTTGAAGCCATAATGTCGCAGTCCGGATATCCTGCAACGTCGAGCATTTTTCTGACTCTCTTTGAAAGATATGTGATGTCGCCCGAATCTATTCTTACGCTCTTCGGCCGTTTGCCGAGCGGAGCCAAAACATCGTCAAAGGCCTTTATTGCATTTGGAATACCGGAGCGGATGGTGTCATATGTGTCAACCACAAGAGTACAGTCGTCGGGGTGACGTCTCGCATATTCGCAGAATGCGTCATATTCGCTGTCAAAAAGCTGTACCCATGAGTGTATCATTGTATTGACCGACGGTATGCCGAATTCCTTTTCGGGTATTACGCCTGAGGTTGCGACACAGCCGCCGATGTAAGCGGCTCTTGCACCGTAAACCGCTTCGTCAACTCCCTGAGCGCGCCTTGTGCCGAATTCCGCGACCGCTGTTCCGTGCGCCGCTCTTACAAGCCTGTTTGCCTTTGTGGCTATAAGACTTTGCTGATTTATTGAAAGCAAGAGCATTGTTTCAATAAGCTGAGCCTCTATTATCGGGCCTCTTACCTTTATGATAGGCTCGTTCGGAAAAATCGGAGTGCCCTCGGGTATTGCCCATACGTCACAGGTGAATTTGAAATCTTTGAGATAGCTTGCAAGCTCGTCGGAGATGCCCTTTGATTTGAGGTATTTTATATCTTCCTCGCGAAAATGCAGATGTTCAAGATAATCGATAACCTTTGATAGGCCTGCCGCGATGGCAAAACCGCCGTTATCGGGAACGCGCCTGAAGAATAAATCAAAATATGCTACGGTATCTTTCATACCCGCGCCCATAAACCCGTCTGCCATGGTAAGCTCATAGCCCTCGGTCAGCAGAGCAAGATCGGAAGCCTTTATATAATCTTCCAAAATAATCACCTCTCATATAAGTTATAAATATTGTATCATAACAGCTTATCTTGTGCAATTAAATATTGTCCGCACTTAAAGCTTTTTTACTGTTTTATTTTTCGCCTCGATATGTTACAATAGCGATAGGATTTTTGAGAAAGTATGAGCGAAAACGGGAGTGCATAGCCAAATGAGCTTTTCTGGATTTGTCACGGTAGAGGTATTAAGCTTTGTACTGTTTTATTTTTTCAGTGGCAAGGCGCGTCTTCACATGTGCGTACTTGGCCGAAACAAAAAGAGTACAAACATCGCCTTTGTTTTCCTTTGGCTGTTGTGTATTTTATTCGGAGTTTTCATATATATCGGTATTTTCAAGCCCGCGGCAACGTATCCGTTTGAAACGCTCTACAATAAAAATGCTTATGAGCAGCAGTTCGACGCCTTTTTAAAGCATCGGCTATCTATTGATATTGAACCGGCAAAGGAACTATTGGCTCTTTCAAACCCATATGACCGAGCGAGCAGAACGGGTATACGCTTCCTGTGGGACAGAGCACTGTACGACGGTAAATATTATTCTTATTTCGGAATAACACCCATTATAACGGTTTATTATCCGTATTACTTTATAACAGGAAAGGTGCCGTCGGCGGCGACGGTATGCTTCATACTGTTTACGGCGGCTGTAACCGCTGTCGCGCTTACGTATTTAAAAGCAGTCGGAATATTTTGCGAAAAACCGAATAAAGCTCTTGTGTTTTTCGGATTTGCCGCGGTAGAGTCGGGAAGCCTTTTGTTTATGCTTTTAACAAGTGCCGATATGTATTATACGGCTGTGATTAGCGGAGTTTGCTTTTTATCTCTGTTTATGATGTTCTCGCTTGCTGCTTACGAGAAGAAAAAGACGGCGGCAAAATGTGCCGATTTCTTTTTTGCGGGTATTTCGTTGGTTCTTACGGTTATGTCAAGACCCAATATGGCACTTATGTCTGTTGTTATGGTGCCGCTTTATTTAAATGTCCTTTGCCGTAAGGATATAAAAACGAAAGTGAAGCTGTTATCCGTTTTGTCTTTTGCGTTACCGGTTTTTGTCGGAGCGGCATTTCAGATGTGGTACAATTACGCGCGCTTTTCGTCGGTGTTCGACTTCGGCTCTGCATATCAGCTTACCGTTGCCGACGTTTCAAAATATGCTGTGACCCCGGTTCTGTTTTTGCCTGCGATTTATCATTACTTTCTGCAATTACCGGACTTTAAAACCGAATTTCCGTTTTTTCACCTCAGCGCGAGTGCGTACAAAGGCGGCTATAAAGGATATATCTATTTGACAAGAACTATGGGTATATTTAATTTGCCCGCTTCACTCGGCCTTTTCGGATTTCCGTGTGTTCTTACGAAAAAAACGGAGAATTGGAAAAGAGCAACGTTTTTGCTCGGCGTGATAATGCCAATTGCGGTGGCTTTTCTCGATATGTGCTTGGGAGGCGTCAATATACGGTATCTCGCCGATATTGCGTTTATTGCCGTGCTTTTCGGAACTCTTATAATTATAAATCTCTATTCGGCTGTGCCGGATAATCAAAAGGCTCTTAAATTCACGGCTTACATTATATTTACTCTTATTCTGTACGTTTCGGCATTTGTAGGTTTCCTTACTGTGTTTGAAAACGAGCGGTACAGCAATTTTTCAATATTGAGTTAAAGGTTCGGAGTGTTAAAATGGAAAATCATTCTTTCGGTAAAAAAATAGCGACCCTGCAGAAGCAGCATGGCATAACCAAAACCGCTTTGGCTGATATTCTCGGCGTCAGCGTGAATACCCTCTCAAGTTGGGAAAAGGGTGAGACATCCCCATCGTTTGATGCAATATGCAATCTTTGCAGCGCATTCCATCTGTCACTTGATGATTTTGCATTCGGTTCGGGTACACAAAAAGCCGAAAAAGAGCCGTCAACGGGACTTCAGTCTATTAGGCAGATGTATAAAATAGGCAGAGGACCCTCAAGCTCGCATACTATGGGACCGGAAAAAATCTGCCGTATTTTTAAGAAGAAAAACCCTGATGTCGATAAATTCAAGGTGATATTATACGGCTCTCTTGCCTTAACAGGCAGAGGTCACGGCACCGACCGCATAGTCAAGGAAACATTGTCTCCGATTGACACAACCGTTGAATTTGATTTTGCAAAAACCGACCTTCCGCATCCGAATACTATGGAGCTTTTTGCCTATAAAGATGATAAGCTTTGCGACAGTATGCTCGCCTGCAGCATAGGTGGCGGCGAAGTCACAATCAAGGGTATGAAAATGGCTGAGAGCAAGCCGATATACGAATTCAGCACATTTAAAGATATTGCGGAGCATTGTCGCAAAAACGATATACGTATATGGGAGTATGTCGAAAAGACCGAGGGGAGCGATATATGGGATTTTCTCGGCGAAGTCTGGGATTGTATGCGTGATTGCATAAAAGATGGACTTAATACAGAGGGAATTTTGCCGGGAGGACTCGGCGTGTCAAGAAAAGCGGGATTTTTATTCAGGCAGAACCATATTGACGAATCTCCCGAAACTCGTGAAAACCGCATTGTTTGCGCGTATGCTTACGCTGTGGGTGAACAAAATGCCGCGGGCGGCCGCATAGTTACCGCGCCCACGTGCGGTGCAAGCGGAGTCTTGCCTGCCGTAATGTTGTATTTCCAAAAAAAGAGGGGATACAGCGACAGAGAAATAGAACAAGCACTCGCTACGGCGGCGATTATCGGGCTTTTGGTAAAAACAAATGCATCGATAAGCGGTGCAGAGTGCGGCTGTCAGGCAGAAATCGGAACGGCGTGTGCCATGACCGCAGCGGCTCTCGGCGAGCTTTTCGGAATGAGCCTTGAGCAGATAGAGTATGCCGCCGAAAACGCCATAGAGCATCATTTGGGACTTACGTGCGACCCGATATACGGCCTCGTGCAAATTCCGTGCATAGAGCGGAATGCCGTAGCCGCAATGCGTTCCATAAATGCCATTAACCTTGCCAATTTCCTTACCGCAACGCGAAAGATCTCGCTTGACCTCATAATAGAAACAATGTATGAAACAGGCAGAGACCTCTCCGCTAAGTACCGCGAAACAAGCACCGGCGGTATGGCTAAGCTTTATCATCCCAACATAAAGTGCGATTAACGGTATTTCATGATGCGGCGGTTGCCTGTACTTAATATTGTTTCGGCGCGACACAGCAGTACCAAGATTGATTAAGCCTGCCGTTTTCCTCTTGAATTTTACGGCTGCTGTTGTTCTATTTAATCTTGCAATTTAGACAATTTGGATTTTTTAAAATTACCGTAAAAAAATGTTGACTTTGTCTGTGCCTCATAGTATAATATCATTCGCAACGAAAAAGAAGTTGTCGCTATTGGGGAATTGTGTAACGGTAGCACGACAGACTCTGACTCTGTTTGTTGGGGTTCGAATCCCTATTCCCCAGCCAGAAAAAAGCACTTGCTTTAGCAAGTGCTTTTTTTATTAAGCCGGCTTATGCCCATGATGTATGGCGAGCGCTTTATAGCCCGAATCCAAAGAAGATTTACCCGGAGGTGTCCTTGTGAAAATAAAAGCTGCTGTTTTCGATATGGACGGACTGATGTTTGATACCGAACGCCTTGCGATGGCAGCGTGGGACTACGCGGGCGAAAAGATGGGACTCGGCAAGGCGGGCTATATGGTCATGAAGACCCTCGGCGTGACAGCCGAGCGCGCGGACGAGATATGGCGCGAGGAGTTCGGGAGCGATGTCGATACCGAGGCCATGCGCCGCTACGGCAGGGAATTCACCGATGATTTCTATGCGCATAACAAAGTCCCAGTGAAATACGGACTTTATGAACTGCTCGATTGGCTGAAATCGGCGGGGATAAAGACCGCAGTAGCCTCGTCCTCGACCCGCAGAGCCGTTCTGCGCAACCTCGAAAGCGCGGGTATAACTGATAAGTTTGATATAATAGTCAGCGGCGAAATGGCGGCGCGCTCAAAGCCCGCGCCGGATATCTATCTCAAAGCGTGCGAGCTGCTCGGCGAAAGCCCAAAGGATTGCATAGCCCTCGAAGATTCACGCAACGGTCTGTGGGCTGCGCATAACGCCGGATGCCGCGTGATAATGGTGCCCGACCTCTGGCAGGCAGATGAGGAGACAGAAAATGTACTCTGGAAAAAATTCACCAACCTGCTTGAAGTCAGAGATTTTCTGAGAGATAACGAACAATAAAGCCTATACGCAATAATAAAAATCCTGCCCGCACGATTCTGCTTGGGCAGGATTTTTGCCGCTTGCCGCAGGACTTTGGATCTGTGAGGGTGAAGCCGCCGTCAGGCAAACAATTTTAATATTGTAAATTGACACGATTGTGTAGGGCGGATATCATCCGCCCGCGGTTTATGTAGTAATTTGTGACTATCCGCTCTGTAGGGGTCGGCGACTCGACGACCCTTTGACGCGTCAGCGTCATTGTAAATCTGTTGTTTCGCCCGTGTCTTGTAATGCGCTCTCTGCTTTGCGGCTTGTCACCTGTGCCGCCTACGGCGGCAGCGGTGCGTCGAGTCGCCGCACCCTACAAAGAACATTGAGAGACAAAAAGTCAAGACAAAGCGGGCGAATCTGTGCAATACCCCTCAGTCTCGGTTTTGCCGAGTCGGCTCCCCTGCAGGGGAGCCATGATTGAAACTGCTCGCAAATCCAAATTTATATCTCCACCACAAAACAACCCCCAACCGCAGCAGCTGCGATTGGGGGTTACATACATATTATTTATTCCCTGCGGGTTTATCAATCCGTTACGGGCAGGCTCTCTATAAGATCGGTCAGCTCATAGTAGAAGCTGAGCGTCTGCCTCTTTGTGCTCTGCATTCCGATGACCGTGCCGTGGTCGCCCTCGCGCGTGGGCATGACGTACCATTTGGCGGTCTCGAGCTCCATGCCGGGGGTGTAGTCCTCATGCTCGTCGGTGAACGGGTAGCGCGCCGATACGACGTTTACAAGTCCGTCATTCGGAAGCCACGATGCGTCTATCTTGTAGTCGGAGAACAGGTTCTTCGAGTATGCGCCGAGAAGAGTGGCTGACGGGCGCAGAACAACGAGCGTCTTTATCTTCGGAACCTGGGTTCCCGCAAGCGTCTTGCGCGTGGTCTGATACGAATAGGAGAAATAGTAGACTCCGTCTACCGGCTTTGAGAACTTGTTTATCTCCTCGGCTCTCTCAGGATACATATCGTCCGCCGCGGTGTCGGTGTGGGTCATGATAGTCATGAAAGCCTTTATGAACGCCTCCTCGGGGGTTGAGCCGTCGCCCGGTATGGGGGTCAGACCGAACTGCTCGAGGTGGAAGTCAACATAGCCGTTGAGCTTCGAGCGACCCATTAAGCCGGCGTAGGCGTAGCATGCCGCTTTGCCCAGTTCGGCCATGTTCATGCCGTCGATGATATATGCGAGCGTCGTGCCGTTGTGCGGGGCGCAGAGCGTTGTGACGGAGTTTATGTAGTTGCCCTTGCCGCCGGTGAACAGCGGGGAGATATCATCGGGTGAGGTTGCCGCCTGCTCCTCTTCGCTGCCGTATGCGAGCAGAGCCGTGAGCGTTCTGACCGTCGCGCCGCCGAACGAGTGACCGACGAGATTTATCTTCTTTATATTGCCGTCCGCGTCTGGCTCGCCCCAGCCCTCAATCATGGGCTTTGTGTAGGTTCTGCCGTAGCGGCTGTGGTTGAATTTCTCGGAGTGCGCCTTGCCGTAGTCAACGCGAGTGCCGGTTATCTGTGCGTAGAGCTCGCATACTCTGTCCCAGTTGCTCGACATCGGGCCGACGGATGCGGCGTAGCTTTCATAGTGAAGCTTGTTCAGCTCGTCCATGAGCGAGCATGATGCCGAGCCCCAGTAGGGGATCGTATCGTCTATTCCCTCGTCTGCGCCCCAGCCGAAAAGGCCGTGGACATATACATAGGGGTATTTGTTGATATCAATCGACCCGATCGCGCTCACTCCCTGTGCGGCGAGTGTGAATATGAGCGCCAGAACTGTTATCAGACTCAGTGTGCGTTTAACGATTTTCGCTTTCATCAAAGATCCCTCCTGTATCATTACATTTTAAAGTTTATCTTATCAATAAAGCCGGGGATTTTATATTTTGTAAAAATAAGATTGTTTTTCACTCTTTTTGTAAAACGGTTTAAGAATTTTTTAAACATTGTTACAAAAATGTCAAACTCCTGTGACAAAAATGACAAGGTTCATAAAAGGAAATATTTTTCTGGTTGTAAAAATCCGATTTACGAGCGAATAAAAACCGACGCTCCGGCGATACTAATCGCAAAAGGAGTGAGAAAAATGATCGACAGAATATCGCTTATTTTAGTAATAATCGGCGCGCTCAACTGGGGCAGCATAGGCCTGTTCAAATTCGATATCGTCGCGTGGATATGCGGCGGCCAGGGATCGATAGTCGCGAGGATCATATATACGCTCGTGGCGCTCGCAGGCATCTGGTGCATCTCGCTGTTTTTCAGGGAGAATACGCTCCTCGAGACGAACGACGGAAAAACGAAGTAAACTTTTCAAAAAAAGGAATTGAAAATTGCAGCGGCGGCGGAGAGTGCAAAGGCGCTTTTCGCCGTCGCTTTATTTAACGCCGACTTATCTGATGCAATGCTAAGCGCAAAATTTTTTAAATTTTTTGATAACTTTGTAGGGAAAACAGGATTTTTTGCGTATATATTATTGAAAGGGGTGAGAACGGATGAGACTCAGCGACGGTTTTCTCGAACAGCTGCGCGCAAATACGGATATAGAGAGCGTTATTTCTCCCTATGTCAACCTGCGCCGAAGGGGCAAGAACCTTGTCGGGCTCTGCCCGTTCCACAACGAAAAGACCCCGTCGTTTACTGTTTATCCCGAAAACGGTAGCTTCTATTGCTTCGGCTGCGGAGTCGGCGGCGATGTGATAACATTCGTGCGCCGAATGGAAAATCTTGACTATATGGAGGCGGTCAAGCAGCTTGCGGACAGAGCGGGAATGGCTCTGCCGGAGGACGGCTATGACGATACCCTCGCCAAAAAGCGCACCGCCGTTTTGGCGGCGAACCGCGCGGCGGCGAAGTTTTTTCACTCTCAGCTCTTTACCGACAGAGGCAGACATGCTCTCAACTATTTCCTTGACCGCGGGCTGACTATGGAGACCATCCGCCACTTCGGCTTGGGCTTTGCCCCGGACGATTGGCGCGCGCTTAAAAATCACCTCAATGAACAGGGCTTTGACGATATTTTGCTCGAGAGTGCGAATCTCCTGCGCCGCAGCGACAAAAACGGAAAAGTATCTTATTACGACAACTTCCGCAACCGCGTGATGTTTCCGATAATCGACCCGCGCGGCAATGTCATAGCGTTCGGCGGCAGAGTGCTCGACGACTCGAAGCCGAAATACATAAACACTTCGGACACGCTCGTTTATAAAAAGAGCAACGGCGTCTTTGCATTGAATTTTGCAAAGAACGGAAACGACGGCAAGCTTATTATCGCCGAGGGCTATATGGATGTCATAGCCCTGCATCAGGCGGGCTTCACAAATGCCGTCGCCTGCCTCGGTACCGCGCTGACAAAAGAGCAGGCGAATCTGCTCTCACGCTATGCGGATGAGATAATCCTCTCATATGACGCCGATGAGGCGGGTCAGAAGGCTACCGCCCGCGCGCTCGGAATATTCGGCACCACGGGCATGGAGATAAAAGTTCTGCGTCTGACCGGCGGCAAGGATCCCGACGAGATAATCAAAAAATACGGCGCTCAGCGCTTCCGCGATATCATAAACGGCGCGGCGAACGACACGGAGTACAGACTCCTTCGAGCGCGCCAGGGAATCGACCTGTCCACCGATGACGGAAAGGTGAAATATCTTTCCGCGGCGACGGAGGTGCTCGCGGGGATACCGAGCCCCGTCGAAGTCGATGTCTACGCCTCGCGCCTTGCGAATGAGCTCGGCGTGGACAAGCTCGCTATCGAATCGCAGGTGAAATATAAGCGCGAGGGGCTCAGAAAACGCCGCATGGCTCAGCGCGAGCAGGATCAGAAACGCCTGCTGATAAACGGACAGAACACAAAGAACCCGGAGCGCTCCCAGCATCTGCGCGCCGCAAAAGCGGAGGAAACGCTGATAGCCTCGCTCATGCGGAACCCGGATTTCTATAACAAGCTCAGGGACGAGCTGTCTGCGGATTATTTTGTTACCGCGCTCAACAGACGCATCTTTTCGGTCATCCTTTCGCGCCTTGACGAGGGCGGCAACACCGAACCGTATTTCCTCTCGTCCGAGTTCACTCCCGATGAGATGGACGAGGTCGAGCGCATATTCCGCTCTGCGGCTCAGCTGAGCAACACCGTCGAAGAGTGCGCCGACTGTATAAAAATACTCAAAGAGGAAAAAAATAAGCCGGAGAGCATAAAAGCCTCCGAACTGAGCGACGACGATTTCGCAAAGCTGTTCAGACCCGATAAACAGGATTGATATTCTGTTTTGGGTCATGACATAAAAGACCGACTCAATATGCAACATAAAGAGAAGGAGACAGAGAAGTAATGGATGGTATCGAAAAAAGACCGGCGGTGAAAGCCCTTATCGAAAAGGGTAAAGCCGCAGGCAAACTGACCACCCAGGAGATCGACACGGTAATAGTCGACATGGATCTTGATATCGAGGATCTTGATAAGCTCTATGAGTCTATCGAGGCGCAGAATATCGAGATAATCGACGACCTGTCGATGCTGGATGTGGACGATGTCAACTTCGATCTGGGCGAGACGCCCAAGCCGACCGCTGACACCGCGGGGGTCACTGATGACAAGAACATCACTATCGACGACCCCGTCAAGGTCTATCTCAAGGAGATAGGCAAGGTTCCGCTGCTCACCCCCGAGGAGGAGATCGAGCTCGCCATCAGAATCGGCGACAACGACCCCGCCGCAAAGCGCAGACTGACCGAGGCGAACCTCAGGCTCGTCGTCAGCATCGCAAAGCGCTATGTCGGCAGAGGCATGCAGTTCCTCGATCTTATTCAGGAGGGCAACCTCGGACTTATCAAGGCTGTTGACAAGTTCGATTACACAAAGGGATTCAAGTTCTCAACCTACGCCACATGGTGGATAAGGCAGGCGATAACCCGCGCCATAGCCGACCAGGCGAGGACGATAAGAATCCCCGTTCACATGGTAGAGACCATAAACAAGGTCAAGAAGACCAACAGCCAGCTGCTGCACAAGAACGGCAGAGACCCCACGGCGGAGGAAATAGCCGAGGTGCTCGATATGCCCGTTGACAAGGTGCGCGAGATAATGCGCGTGGCTCAGGAGCCCGTCTCCCTTGAGACCCCCATCGGCGAGGAGGAGGACAGCCATCTGGGCGACTTCATCCCCGACGAGGGCGCGTCCGAGCCCAGCGAGGCCGCCAGCTTCACGCTGCTGAAGGAGCAGCTGGTGGACGTGCTGTCCACTCTGACCCCCCGCGAGGAGAAGGTGCTGAAGCTGCGCTTCGGCATCGAGGACGGCCGCACCCGCACGCTGGAGGAAGTGGGCAAGGAGTTCAACGTCACCCGTGAGCGTATCCGCCAGATCGAGGCCAAGGCTCTCCGCAAGCTGCGCCATCCCAGCCGCAGCAAGAAGCTGAAGGACTTTTTGAACTAAAGGAGAACCTCCCATGATCCTTGATTTCAACACCATCCCCGCCAACGCCGTGCCCCATTTCAAGGGCGGCGAGGGCGAGGCCATCGTCCGTAAATTTGACGATCCCCGTATGGGCGCGGTGGTGCGCCTGACGCTGCCGGTGGGCTCGTCCATTGGTCTGCATACCCATACCGGCAACTGCGAGGTCATCTATATCCTGTCCGGCAGCGGACAGTGCATCGACGATGATACCCAGTATCCTGTTGCCGCCGGTATGTGCCACTACTGCCCGGAGGGACACACCCACAGCATCGTCAACACCGGCGATACACCGCTGGAGCTGCTGGGTGTGCTGCCCCATGTGAAATAAAAGCCGTCCGTCAAAGGGGCAGCACCAGCGGAGGGAATCGTAGTCCCTCCCTGGTTCCGGAAAAATTTTAAGGCGAGGGGACTCCCCCTCGCCTTACTCCGTTTTCAGCTGCAAGGGCGCTTTTACCCCGCTCTCCCCTTCTCCACCATTTTATACAGTGCGTCCAGCGCGTCGCCCAGCGAGCCGATGCGGTCGATGATACCCAGCGCCACCGCCTCCTGTCCGTAGATGACGCTGCCCACGTCGTTGGCCATGTCCCCTACCGACAGCATCAGTTCCCGGAACTTCTCGGCGCTGATGCGGGAGTTGCGGGCCACAAAGTCGATGATCCGCTCCTGAATGCGCTCAAAATACCGGTAGGTGGCGGGCGCGGCGATGACCTGCCCCGACATGCGAACGGGATGGATGGTCATGGACGCGCTGGGCACGATGAAGGTCGCCTTGCCGCACACCGCCAGCGGCACGCCGATGGAGTGGCCGCCGCCCAGCACCAGCGTGGCGGTGGGCTTGGTCATGCCCGCCACCAGCTCCGCGATGCCAAGGCCCGCCTCGATATCGCCGCCCACCGTGTTCAGCAGCAGCAAAAGGCCGTCCACATCGTCCTTCTCCTCCACCGAGGTCAGCAGCGGCAGCACGTGCTCATACTTGGTGGTCTTCACGTTGGGCGGCAGGGTGGTGTGGCCCTCCACCTGTCCGATGATGGTGAGACAGTGGATGGTGCCCCGCTTGTTTTTCACCACCGTGGAGCCCATTTCGATGATCTGCTGCTGGGGTGTGTCCCGGTTCTCGTTTTCGCTGCTTTCGCAGCTGTTGGCGCTGTAGTTCATGTGTGCGCTCCCTCCTTTTTGCCCTAGTGTTTTCCATTTCCGCGCAAACTATGCAGCCGCCGCAAAGCCGCCCATTTTTGCCATGACTTGACAATTTGCCACTATTTCTATACAATACACAAGGTTATTGCCGCGATTATAGGTGCAAAAACCGCCCTATAACCGCCGAAATAAGGAGGAAATCAAATGAAAAAGCTACTGGCTCTGCTGCTGGCTCTGCTGATGCTTCTGTCCCTTGCCGGGTGCGGCAAGCAGGCGCAGGAGGACGAGGAGCCCGCCGTGATCGAGCTGACGCTGTGGACGTTCCCCGCAGGCGACTGGGGCGATCCGGCCGCCGTGGAGACGCTGCTGACCCAGTTCAACAGCGTATACCCCGACATTCACGTGACGGTACAGTGTCTGGACGAGGCCACCGGCGACGACAAGCTCAGCACCGCCGTGGACGGCGGCGTGTCCCCCGACATTCTGCTGGCCCAGCCGGACCGTCTCATCAAAGCATGGGGCGCAGAGGGCATGCTGGCCGATCTGTCCGACATGTGGGACGACGCCGACAAGCAGGAGGTCAACGCCGCCTGCCAGAGCGTCTGCTTCACCCGGGACGGCAAGTGCTACGCCTATCCCTTTGCCATGAACGTGCAGTGCATGGCCATCAACTATGACGCCTTCGTCACCGCAGGCGCCGACCAGTACATCGATCTGGAGACACGCACCTGGACCACCGAGCAGTTCACCCAGGCCGTCAAGGCGCTGCAAAGCAAGTACGGCGAAACGGTGGCCGCCGTGTACTGCTCCGGCCAGAACGGCGATCAGGGTACCCGCGCGCTGGTGACGAACCTGTACGGCGGCCAGTTCGCCAACGACTCCTACACCGGCTACGTCGCCAACTCCGAGGCCAACCAGCAGGCGCTGACCCTGCTGCGGGACACCAAGGGCATCGAATTTGACGACGCCATCAATGGGCAGGAGGAGGCCGCGCTGTTCTATCACGAATCCCTGAAAATGTCCTTCTGCTGGAGTCTTGCCCAGCAGCTGGCCGAGACGGTGGACGAGCCCACCGAGGAGGGCGGCGAGCCGGTGGTGCATCCGGCGGGCAAGACCGTCAACGGCCAGACCATCGAGTTCATGGCCTTCCCCACCGATCCCGAGATCAGCCAGCCCCGGCTTCAGGGCGATATCTGGGGCTTCGGCGTGTTTGACAACGGCGATCAGGAGCGGATCGAGGCCGCCAAGCTGCTGATCCGTTTCTTCGCCGACGGGCAGGGCGCCAGCGCCGCCGTGAAGGCCGCCGGGTGCTTCCCCGTCCGCGACACGGTGGACGGCGCCGACCTGCGGAACATCTGGGCGGGCAGCGACGTGATGACGGAATACGCCAAGCTGACGGACTTCCTGTCCGGCTATGACGCGCTGACGCCCGGCTGGGCCACCGCCCGTACCGAGTGGTGGAACATGCTCCAGCGTGTGGGCAACGGCGGCGACGTGGTGCTGGAAACCGACACCCTCGTGGAAAACGCCAATGCCGCAGCGAAGGAGTAATTGTGATGAAAAGGCAGGCCGGACGGCCTGCCTTCTTTTTGCGGATATCTGAGGTTGCACATCGGGAGAACCTGTGTTATACTTCAAATATTACCAGAACGGAGGACGCTATGGCGAACTTTACGAAGCAGGCGATCAAGGCCTCGTTTTTGAAGCTGCTGAACCAGCAGCCCCTGAACAAGATCAGCGTGCGGGACATTGTGGAGGACTGCGGCATCAACCGCAACTCCTTTTACTATCACTTCCGCGATATCCCCTCCCTGCTGGGCGAGATCGTTGCCGATCAGACGGAGCAGCTGATCCGCGCCTACCCCTCCATCTCCTCGCTGGACGAGTGCTTCCACGTGGCCTTCCGGTTCGCGCTGGAGAATAAGCGGGCGGTGATGCACATTTATCTTTCGGTAAACCGGGATGTGTTCACCCAGAGCATGCTGAAGCTGTGCGAATACGTGGTGACGACCTACATTACCACCGCGTTCCCCGACGATCTCATCAGCGAGAGCGACCGCAGCGTTGTGATCCGGTTCATGAAGTGCCAGCTGCTGGGCATGTGCTTCGACTGGATCGACCGGGGCATGACCGACGCCGCCTATGACGACCTGCACCGGATGCTGCAGCTGATCCAGGGCGTGCCGGAGCTGATCATCCGCCGCAGCCAGGAAACCAACGGGTAAATTTAGGCAAAACGCGCCTTTTGCCCAAAATACAGGCAATATTGACCCGCTGTCCAAATCTTGGACAGCGGGTCTTTTTCTGTCCATTTCCCTTTTTGCGCCCGGATGCTATACTCCGTTTCGTTGAGAAAAAACAACGGTGAAAGGGGATATGGATATGCGTTCTGTCGCGCCAATGAAAACGGCCAAGATCGGCTATATCGTGATGTCCGTTCTGTTCTGTGTGCTGGGTGTGGTGCTGCTGTTCACGCCGGGCGTCTCCGCCCTGTGGATCGGGCGGCTGCTGGGCATCGGGCTGATTCTGTTCGGCGCTATCAAGCTGGTGGGGTACTTCTCCCGCGACCTGTTCCGGCTGGCCTTTCAGTACGATCTGGCCTTCGGCCTGCTGCTGATGGTGCTGGGCATCGTCACGCTGAGCCACCCCGGCGACGCGCTGAGCTTTCTGTGCGTCATGTTCGGCATTCCGGTGCTGGCGGACGGCCTGTTCAAGATCCAGATCGCCATGGACTCCCGCCAGTTCGGCATCCGGAACTGGTGGCTGGTGCTGGTGCTGGCGGCGCTGACCTGTGTGGTGGGCGTGGTGCTGGTGTTCCGGCCGATGACCGGCGTTCGGGCGCTGACGGCGCTGATGGGCCTGTCGCTGCTGTGCGACGGCGTGCTGAATCTCAGCGTGGCGCTGTGCACGGTGAAGATCGTGGATTACCAGCGGCCCGATGTGATCGAAACCGATGATTATGAGATAGGAAAGGACGAGTGAGAGACATGCAGGCTGCAAAAGCCATCGTCAAAAACCGCGTGCTGATATTGATCGTCGCCCTGGCGCTGATGATCCCCGCCACCCTCGGCATGCTGGGAACGCGCATCAACTACGATATGCTCAACTACCTGCCGGACGACATGGACACCGTCATCGGGCAGGACACCCTGAAGGACGACTTCGGCAAGGGTGCTTTCTCCTTCATCATTGTAGAGGACATGCCGGAGAAGGACGTGGCGGCCCTGAAGGAAAAGATCGAGGCCGTGGATCATGTGGACACCGTACTGTGGTACGATTCGCTGGCCGATCTGTCCGTCCCCATGGAGCTGCTGCCGGATAAGCTGTACAGCGCTTTCAATCAGGGGAACGCCACCATGATGGCGGTGTTCTTCGACTCGGCCACCAGCGAGGACGTGACCATGGACGCCATCCGCGAGATCCGCGCCATCGCGGGAAAGCAGTGCTTCGTCTCCGGTATGTCGGCGCTGGTGACAGACCTGAAGGACCTGTGTGAGCAGGAGGAGCCGGTGTATGTGGCGCTGGCTGTGGCCTGTGCCTGCGCCGCCATGATGATCCTGCTGGACGGCTGGCTGGTGCCCTTCGTGTTCCTGGCCAGCATCGGCATGTGCATCCTGTTCAATCTGGGCAGCAACTACTTCTTCGGCGAGATATCCTACATCACCAAGGCGCTGTCCGCCGTGCTGCAGCTGGCCGTCACCATGGACTACTCCATCTTCCTGTGGCACAGCTATAACGAGCAGCTGGAGCACACCACTGACCACAAGGAGGCCATGGCGGCAGCTATTCACGAGACGTTCGCCTCGGTGCTGGGCAGCTCCATCACCACAGTGGCAGGCTTTATCGCGCTGTGCTTCATGAGCTTCACGCTGGGCCGCGACCTTGGCATCGTGATGGCAAAGGGCGTGGTGCTGGGCGTGATCGGGTGCGTGACCATCCTGCCCAGTATGATCCTGCTGCTGGATAAGCCTTTGCAGAAGACCCGCCACAAGTCCCTGATCCCGGATATGAGCGGCTTCTCCAAGGGTGTGTGCAAGCGCTTCCCCGTGTTCCTCGTCATCTTCGCGCTGCTGATCGGCCCCGCCTACTACGGCTACAGCAAGACCAACAGCGAGGTCTATTACGACATGGGACAGTGCCTGCCGGAGGATATCGACTACGTCATCGCCAACTCCAAGCTGGCGGAGGACTTCGACATCTCCTCCACCCACATGCTGCTGATCGACGCCGACCTGCCCACCCGTGACGTACGGGACATGATCGACGAGATGGAGCAGGTGGACGGCGTGAAATACGTGCTGGGACTTGAAAGCGTGGTGGGCCCGCTGGTGCCGGAGGAAATTCTGCCGGACTCCGTTCGCTCTATGCTGGAGAACGACCAGTGGGAGCTGCTGCTCATTAACTCGGAATACAAGGTGGCCAGCGACGCGGTCAGCGACCAGCTGGACAGCCTGAACGCCATTTTGAAGAAATATGACGACACCGGCATGCTGATCGGCGAGGCACCCTGCATGAAGGATATGATCGACACCACCGGCCACGACTTCCAGGTGGTCAACGCCGTGTCCATCGTGGCCATCTTCGTAATCATCGCACTGGTGGAAAAGAGCCTGTCGCTGCCCTTCGTGCTGATCGCCGTCATCGAGCTGGCCGTGTTCATCAATCTGGGCCTGCCCCACTATCTGGGCCAGAGCATGGCCTTTATCACGCCCATCTGTATCAGCACCATTCAGCTGGGCGCCACCGTGGACTACGCCATCCTCATGACCACCCGTTACAAGGCCGAGCGCATCGCCGGTCAATCTAAGAAGGACGCTGTTTGGACGGCTCTGTACACCTCCATTCCCTCCATCTTTGTCTCCGGTATGGGCATGTTCGCCGCTACCTTCGGCGTGGCCTTGTATTCCGATATTGAAATTGTCAGCTCCATGTGCATGCTCATTGCCCGGGGCGCCGTCATCAGTATGCTGCTGGTGACCTTCGTGCTGCCGGCCATGTTCATGCTGCTGGACACTGTGATTTGCAAAACAACTTTGGATATGCGTCATATCCCGTGCGGCAAAAAAGCCAAGGAGGTAATCGAGCATGAGTAAAACCACTAAAAAAATACTTGCCATCTGCCTGTGTGCTGCCCTATGTCTGGGCGGTGCAGGCATGGCCTTCGCCCAGGCGAGCTCCAAGAAGACGGACGATCAGCCCGTCTCCGCTGCCCAGCAGGCAGCCGAACTGCAGCAGAAAATCTCCAAGGATGAGACCGTTTACGTCCTGACCGGCGCCGACGGCTCCGTAAAGAAGATTATCGTCAGTGATTGGCTAAAAAATGAACTGGGCAATGCATCTGTTGCGGACAAGTCCGATCTGAGTGACATCGAAAATGTCAAGGGCGATGAGTCCTACACCATAAACGGCGACAACATGACCGTATGGGATGCCCAAGGCAATGACATCTACTACCAGGGCAATATTCAAAAGGAGCTGCCTGTGGGCCTGTCCGTGCGCTACTATCTGGATGGGAAGTCCGTGTCCCCCGAGGAGCTCAAGGGTAAGAGCGGCAAGGTGACTATCCGCTTTGACTACGAGAATCGTCAGTACGAGACCGTTCAGATCAACGGCGCGAACCAGCGGATCTATGTCCCCTTCGCCATGCTCACGGGTATGATCCTGGACAACGACACCTTCCAAA
>OMBK01000019.1_pt1 | contig 119066 bp, 115 predicted proteins | sample 1644881 | NCBI WGS metagenome assembly OMBK01 (sample SAMEA103958132, study PRJEB25191) | human gut metagenome | biome: human-associated habitat [ENVO:00009003]; feature: intestine environment [ENVO:2100002]; material: feces | place: Germany | collected 2013/2015
AAAAAGTTTGGTACAAAAGCCCTCTGAATACGGATAAAGGGTAGGAGGTGTTTTTCAGAAAGACAAAATCAATCGAAAAGACAAACACGAACAAAGGAGGACAACTATGAAAGAATCTATCTACAAGAACTATGACGAACTGCCGCTGTTCCTGAACGCGGCGACAGTAGCGAAAGTGCTGGGCATTGCGCCGTCCAGCAGCTATGAGCTGATGCACGAAAAGGATTTTCCAGCGCTGCGAATCGGGAATCGGATCGTCGTTCCGAAAGAAGCGTTCATCCGCTGGGTAGAGCAGCACACGGGAGGGGCAGAGTGAAGCGCAGTCTCTGGCCGACACGCGATCCGGTCAAGGACTACTTCCCACTACCGAAGGAGATTTTCTCGCTGGGTCTGAGCGCAGCGGAAATCGCGATCTACGCCTACCTGCTGTTCTGTGAGGATCGCCAAACGTTCCAGTGCTGGCCAAGCTACCGAAAAATCGGTGAAGCAGTTGGGCTGAGCCCGAACACGATCCGCAAACACATTCGGTCGCTCGAAGAACACGAGTTGCTCATCACGGAGCCGACGATGGTTACGACAAAGAATGGAAAAACGCGCAACGGCAATCTGCTCTTCACCATCCGACCGATTCAAGCGGCGCTTCAGCAGGACTATGACCGGCAGATGCAGAAGCTTACCGAGGACGCAGCAAGGAGGAAATATGCTGATTTTATTGAGAACACAGGTTGATCGCACAGACAAAACGCCAGTCACGCCCGTCGCGCCCGTGTCGGCGGTTTGTGCGGCTTTTGCGGCACAGCCAAGCGCGTACCCGCCCAACACCAGAAAACCGGACGTTGCGCCAACGTGCGGGAGCATTGCGGGCACGGCAAACGCAGAAAAAGAACGGCTGCAGGCGAATTTCAGCAGAGGGAGAAGCCGCAAGCGGCGAAGCAGGACAAAGCTGCGGGGTCGTGCGCGCCCCTTGGCAGTCACATCTGCCCGCGGTGCGGGCAGTTTCGGGTATTTACGGGGGCGTTCCAAAAGCAGTGAAAAACAGCCCTAGGGTGTTGCAGAATGAAAAAAGCCCGTCGTTTCAAGGAAAACGGCGGGGTTCCGACGAAAAATACGAGGTGAACACAAAAATGGTAAAAGGAAAAGAAAAATTTGCACTCTGGATCACGCCGGAGTGTAAGCAGCTCGTCGATGACTGCTATGCAGACGATCAATGTCAGAGCCGCAGCGAATACATTGAAAAGGCAATCTTATTTTATACCGGCTTCTTATACGCCGAAAAAGCTGACCGTTATCTCCCGAAAGTCTTGCAGCAGATACTCGCCGGAACGCTGGACCGATTTGCAGAGCGCATTGGACGGCAGCTTTTCAAGCTGGCAGTTGAGCAAAATGTCAACAATCATATTCTCGCTTCGGATACAGATATTGATGCCCGCAGCTATCAGAAAATGCGCGGACTCAGTATGGATGAAGTCAAAAGAACGAACGGGAGAATTGATTTTGAAGATGTGCTGTTGAGTGAAAGGGGCGTGTGAAAATGTCAAAGCTGATTCAGAAAGCAGGCTTTCTGAATCCAAAACGTGCCGGTCGTTATATGAATTATATCGCCACCCGCGACGGCGTGGAGCTTTTGGATGAAAACGCAGACAGCATTTATATGCGCTATATTGCCACACGGCCTCGCGCGGAAAAGCACGGCGAACACGGCTTGTTTGGAGCCGAAGATGCTGTTGATCTGGAAAAGACGTTGGGCGAGTTGAAAGCGCATGAGGGCAACGTCTGGACGATTATTTACTCGCTGCGCCGCGAGGATGCCGCGCGGCTTGGCTATGATAACGCCGCAAGCTGGCGGGCGCTTCTGCGCTCCAAACAGGCAGACTTTGCGGAAGCCATGCAAATTCCACCGTCTCAGCTTCGCTGGTATGCAGCATTTCACGACGAGGGTGAGCATCCGCATATCCACATGATGCTCTGGTCAGATGACCCGAAATACGGCTTTCTGCGCAAAGATAAACTGCTGCATTTGCAATCTGTGTTGACGAACATGATCTATGCGGACGAATTAAAAGAGGTCTATATTCAGAAAGATGTTGCCTACAAAGACGTGACCGGGGCGGCGCGGGAAACCATGCGCAGAATTGTTGACCAGCTAGAAACAGTTGAAAATCCGCTGGAATCGATTCGGCAAAAGCTCATGGAGCTTGCGCTGGAACTGCGCACAGTCAGCGGTAAAAAACAGTATGGATATCTCAAAAAGCCACTCAAGGATATGGTGGATTCCATCGTGGATGAACTGGAAAAAATGCCGGAGGTAGCGGCGTATTATTCCGTCTGGAATGACCTGCGCGATACGCTGGAGGGCTACTATAAAAATCGTCCCCGTCAGCACAATTCGCTATCCCAGCAAAAAGAGTTCCGTGCCATCAAGAACGCCATCATTCAGGAAGCGGAGCGTTTGCGGCTTCAACTCGAAGAATCTTCTGCACAGGCTTCTGCAAATCCGACGCTTGCAAGTGAAAATACTTCGTCTGTAGATTCTCACCATATGCAGCTTCCGCCCGAGTATCTTCTGAATTCAACAATCCGCCTGTTCCACCAGATGGGACAGATCTTCCGCGACAATGCCATGCCGCCCTGCAATCCAATGGGCATCCGTATGGATTCCAAGCGGCGAAAAAAGCTGATGCAAAAGCGGCTGGCGATGGGCCATAAGCAGGATGACCATGAGCAGACGCAGGGCTATGAACAAAGTCTGTAAATCCTGAATGTCTTGGGCGTGTAATACAAATGAGGATATGAGTTTACATAACTATTTCTAAGAGCGCAGTCAGAGCCACTTCTGGGGGATTTAGCGGCGCAAAAACTGCGCCGCAGTAAACAAAGAATAAGCATTTTTACCGTGATGCCGAAGTCTGAGAAATGTCCGAAATTTTCAAAAATTTGCTAGACTTTATTGATTTTCTGTGGTAGTTGTTTGTGTTACCAAAACGGAAAGGGGAACACAGATGGCAAAGAAACGGGCAAATGGGGAGGGCAACATCCGTAAACGCAAAGACGGTCGCTGGGAAGGGCGCTACACGGCAGGCATTGACCCGGAGACAGGGAAACCAATCGCGAAAAGTGTCCTCGCGCGGACGCAGCGCGAATGTAAGGAGAAACTCCAGAAAGCGATGGAGGAGCTGGAAAAGATCGATGTGACGAAGCGCCGAGATTACACGGTTGGCGAGTGGGTGCAGATCTGGTATGAGAATTACGCAAAACCGTCCGTCCGCGCATCCACGGCGGCCTATTACAAGAACTACATCGACCAGCATATCGTGCCGCGCATCGGGGACATCAAACTGGCAGCGCTCACAACCTTGCAGATCCAGAAATTCTACAATGAGACGAAGGCGCACGGCAGAGTGCAGCGGTACGAAAAAATGGACGATCTGAGTCTCAGCAACAAGACGATTCGCGGACTGCACACGATGCTGCGGCAGTGCTTGGAGCAGGCGGTGACGGAGCGGCTGATTCCGTACAATCCCGCAAACGGCTGCCGCCTGCCGAAGAAGGAAAAGAAGAAAATGCAGATTATCCCGCCGGAGAAGATTCGGGATTACCTGAAAGCGGCGGAGGAATGGGGCGTCCTGCCGATGCTCTATCTGGAACTGAGTACCGGATTGCGACGTGGGGAACTGGTGGCGCTGCTGTGGAGCGACCTCAATTTGCAGACGAAAACGCTGACCGTGTCCAAATCTGTGTCGCGCGGCAAGGGCGAGCTGGTCGTGACAGAACCGAAAACGGAAAATTCTGTCCGAGAGATTTATCTCAGCGACGAAGCAATTCGACTGCTGGTCGAAGACCGCAAGAACCACCCGTTCAGCCCGTATATGTTCCCGTCACCCAAGACCGGCGGGATGTATGGGCCGGACTGCGTCGGGCGGATTCACAAGAAGCTGTTAGAAAAGGCTGGTATTGAGGAACACGTCAGATTCCATGACCTCAGACACACATTCTCGACGCTGGCAATCCAGAGCGGAATCGACCCGAAAACGGTCGCGGAGATCCTCGGTCACGCTTCCGCGGAGTTTTCACTGGACGTGTACACCCATGTCACGGCGGGTATGAAAAAAGAAGCCGCGCAGAAGATCAGCGGCTTCATGGCAGGCGTCGGATGACAGCAAAAATGAACAGAAAAGCACACGCCACCTGCCGGAAAAGCTCCGACAGGCGGCGAATTCTCTCTTCCGGCGCTTTCCGCTCCAAAATCCCGTTTGGGTCAGGTTTGGGTCAGACGAAAAAGTCACAGAATTCTCCATCGGAAAAAGTTCTGAAAACGCAGAAAAATCCGGCCGAAATCGCTAGATTTCAGCCGGATCTGGTCGGAGTGTCGGGATTCGAACCCGAGGCCTCTTGGTCCCGAACCAAGCGCGATACCAAACTTCGCCACACCCCGTCAGCTTGGATATTATACGTAGAAAACAGTGATTTGTCAAGAGGGATGCATGAAAATATTTTTTGGCGCATACGCTTGCCAGAGGAGGTGCGTGCGATGAAGGAAAACAGGGGTAAAAACGAAAGGCAAGCGGGAGCCGGGATCTCGCGGCTTTATCTGCTGCTGGCGATGCTGGCGCTTGTGTGGACGCTCAAGACCTGCGTACCGGCGGTTGACGCGGCGATCACGAAAATTGCCGGTGCGGCACAGAAAACAAAGACCGTACAGGCGTTTTCAGCACTGACGGAACGGCTGCGGGAAGGGGAGGCTGTGCAGGAGGCGCTGTCCGGCTCGTTTGAGATTCTGACCGGTGCCGGCAATTGAACTCCGGCCAGGCTTTTTTATGTTTGCAATTGTCCTTGCGGCGCTTGACCGCAGCGGCTCTGTGCTGCCAATCCTCTGCGCGATGGCAGTACATGAGCTGGCGCACGTTGTTATGATGCTGGCCTGCGGCGGACAGGTGCGGCGGTTGACGCTGCGGTTTGCAGACTTTCAGATCGCGGCATCCGGCCTTGGCTACCGGCAGGAGCTGCTTTCGGCGCTGGCGGGACCGCTGGTCAATTTGATCTGCGGCGCAGCATTTTGTATGCAGCGGCCTTCCTTTGCCGCATACAGTCTGATGCTGGGAATCTATAATCTGCTGCCGGTCTGGCCGCTGGACGGCGGGCGGATGATCCGCTGCGTGCTGCTGGCCCGGCTGCCGATCACACAGGCGGAGCATATTTCGGAGATCGTCAGCTTCGCAGCCTGCGCGGTTCTGCTGCTGATCGGCGTGTTCCTGACTTTTTTCAGGAAGTCAGGACTCTGGCCGCTTGGAACGGCGGCCTATCTGACCGTGCGCCTGCTGATGCTTGCAAGACGTACGGATACGGTGCAGTGAACAGTGGGGAAACCGGCAAGCTTTTTGTTGCTTTTTTCGGCGCGAACAGGTACAATAGAGTGAATCACAAAAGAGAAGGAAGCTATTCATGACAGATCAGTTCCACAGGCTCCTCATGCGCGTCCAGAAGCCGGCACGCTATGTGGGCGGAGAATATAATCAGATCATCAAAGACAAAAAGGACGTCGATGTGCGCGTTGCGTTCTGTTTCCCGGACACCTATGAGATCGGTATGTCCAACATCGGTATGCGGATCCTCTATGGCGTGATGAACGAGATGTCCGGCGTCTGGTGCGAGCGCGTTTTTGCGCCGTGGGGCGATATGGAGGACAAGATGCGCGCGCATGGTCTTCCACTCTTGGCGCTGGAAAGCCACGACGCGGTCAGGGATTTTGATCTGGTCGCGTTCACGCTCGGCTATGAGATGTGCTATTCAAATGTCCTGAATATGCTGGAACTGGCGCAGATCCCGCTGCTGTCCAAAGACCGCGGCGGACTGGAAAATATCGTTTTTGCCGGCGGCGTCTGTGCGGTCAACCCGGAGCCGCTGGCGGATTTTATTGACTTCTTTTCCGTCGGAGAAGGGGAGGAAAGCACGCCGGAGATCATCGAATGCTACCGCGCCGCAAAAAAGCAGGGGCTGACGAAGCTGGAATTCTTGCATGAGGTCGCGAAAATCGAGGGCGTCTATGTGCCGTCTTTTTACACGCATACCTATCATGAAGACGGAACGCTTGCCGCCATCACGCCAGAACCCGGCGCGCCGGAGCGCGTCAAAAAGCGCATTGTGCAGGATATGAATACGGCATATTTTCCGACGAAGACCATCGTTCCGTCGACCCAGATCGTCCATGACCGCTCGAATCTTGAAATTTTCCGCGGTTGTATCCGCGGCTGTCGGTTCTGTCAGGCCGGGTTCTGCTACCGGCCGATAAGGGCTAAATCGGCAGATGTATTATGTAAACAAGCAATCGAATCCCTCGAAGATTCCGGCAACAGTGAGATCACGCTGGCCAGCCTTTCGACCTCCGATTACCGCGAGCTGGAAGCCCTGGCCGACGGTCTGCTCGACTACTGTGAGCCGCGCAAGATCAATCTCTCGCTGCCGAGCCTGCGCGCGGATAATTTTTCGCGGGAGCTCATGATGCGCATCCAGAAGGTGCGCAAAAGCGGCCTGACGTTCGCACCAGAGGCTGGAACGCAGCGCCTGCGCGACGCGATCAATAAAAACGTAACAGAAGAAGAAATTCTCTCCACCTGCGCCACGGCCTTTTCCGGCGGCTGGAACAGTGTGAAGCTGTATTTCATGCTGGGTCTGCCGACGGAAACGGATGAGGATGTAGTTGGCATTGCGGAGCTGGTCTATAAAATCCTTCAGGTCTGGCGGGAGAACGGCAGCGGGAAAAAGCGCGGGCTGTCTATCAATCTGGCGACGGCGTATTTTGTCCCGAAGCCCTTCACGCCGTTTCAGTGGGCAGCGCAGATCACGCCGGAGGAATATCTGCGGCGCGTCCATCTGCTGCAGGCAAACCTGCACGCAAAATGCGTCGACTATCGCTATCACGAATCCGACCTCAGCCGTCTGGAAGCCGTCATGGCACGCGGCGACCGCCGCGTTGGACAGGCACTGCTGGAGGCGCACCGGCTCGGGTGCAGGCTCGACGGCTGGGACGAGTATTTTGACTATGAAAAGTGGCTGGAAGCGTTCCGGCGCGCCGGCCTCGACCTGGATTTTTACACGACGCGCGGCTTTGCCGCCGACGAGCTTCTGCCGTGGCAGACCATCGACGTCGGCGTTACGACGAAATACCTGCTGCACGAGCGTGAAAAGGCGCTGCGTTCGGAGGCGACGCCGGACTGCCGCACGCACTGCAACGGCTGCGGTGCGCGGATGCTGAGCGAAAGGAGGCTGTGCGATGAATCGCCTGCTGTTTGAAAAGACCGGCGACGCGGTCTATCTCTCGCATCTGGATCTGATGCGCGTGTTTCAGCGCGCATTCAAGCGCGCGGATATCATGATCTGGCATTCGCAGGGCTTCAGCCCGCGCGCGTATGTCTCTATCGCGCTGCCGCTGCCCGTCGGCTCGGAGAGCGTCTGCGAAATTCTGGACTTTGAAATTCAGGACGGCTCTGTCGACCTTGCAAAGCTCCCGGCCCTGCTGAACCGCACGATGCCCGCAGGCATCCGAGTGCTGGAGGCGTATGAAAGCACCGTTAAGATCAAGCACCTAACGCGATTGCGCGCGCAGATCACGCTGGAATATGACCGGGGTGTACCGGAACAGGCCGAGCGGACGATCACGGAGCTGTTTTCGGGCGGCCCCGTGCTTGTCAAAAAGCGTACGAAAAGCGGCGGGGAGGCGGAGCTTGATCTCACGCCCATGATTTTTGGGCTTTCCATGCGAAAAGCGTCCGCGCAGGAGCTGGAGCTGACGGTTCTCGTCTCCGCGCAGAATCCAAGCTGCAACCCGCAGCTGCTGGTCAACGCGATTGAGCGCTATCTGCCGGAGCAGAAGCCGGACTTTGCGCGCATCAAACGGCTGGAAATTTACGACGAACAGGGAAACCCGTTCCGCTGAGGAGAAACAGCTATGCAGGGAAGTGTATCAATTTTGAATGTCAGCCCGGAAGCGGCTGCGATGATCGCCTCCGGCGGGCGGATCTCCACGATGGACGGCACGGCGGGCGAGATTTATGCGAAATCACTGGCCGCCGGGCAGGAAAAGAATGAAAAGCTGATCGGCAAAGTGCTCTCGTCCGGGCATACCTCGGTACTGGAGCATTGTTATGTAAACTTATCGTTTGAAAATGTCTCCGTTCTGGCGGAGCAGTTTCTGATCGAGTTCCGGCTGGCCTCGTTTACGGTCAAATCCCGGCGCTACGTCGATTTTTCCAAGGCCGGGTATGTTTCGCCTGCTTTTGCGGACGACGCACAGCGGGTGGTATTTGAAAACACGGCAGCATCGCTGTTCCGCACCTATGACGCGCTGGAGGCTGCGGGCATTCCGAAGGAGGACGCGCGTTTCGTCCTGCCGTACTGCTTTTGCAGCAATTTCTTCTGCTCCATGAATGCACGGGAGCTTGTGCACGTGATGAACGAGCTGACCTATGGACGCGGCAGCCGCATTCCGGAGCTGCGTGCGCTGGGCGAGAGCCTGTTTGCGCAGTGTGAGCGGCAGCTGCCGTTTCTGGCTGTCCGTAAGCCGGAGGCCTATCGTCAGTCGGACGCATTCTGCCCGCGGCAGGTACAGCTGCTTGCGTCGAAAGCAGCTGTTACAGTTCTTGCTGCGCCGCAGGATGCAGAAGGGTTGATCTGCGGCGCGTATCAGCTTGCGCGCGGCTATGTGCCGCAGCCGCTGACGGAACCGGAGCAGACGGCGCTGCTCAAATCCCTTTTGGCCCAGCCGCGAAAACGGGAGCTGGAGCAGGCGAGCTATACGCTGCAGTTCGGCGGACTGTCTCTTGCGGCGCTCACGCATCTGACGCGTCACCGGATGCAGGCGCTCTGTGCGCCGGAGCTGCTGAAAACGGCGCGCTATGACCGCTATGTCCTGCCTGAAAGCGTCCGGCAGGCCGGAATGGAGGCGCAGTACCGCGAAGCGTTCCGCTTGGCCGACGAAGCTGCCGCGCAGCTCCGGGCAGCGGGGGCAGGGGAGGACGTGCTGTCCTATCTGCTGCTCAGCGGGCAGACTGTCCCGGTGCTGACGACGATGAACGCTGGGGAGCTGTATGTCTTTTTCCGCCTGCGCTGCTGCAATCGCGCCCAGTGGGAGATCCGAGACGCGGCCTGCGCCGCGCTTGCGGCGCTGCGGAAGACCTCGCCGCTCCTGTTCAGTCTCTACGGCCCGACGTGCTTCGTCTCCGGCAAATGTCCGGAGGGAAAAATGACCTGCGGCCAACAGGCTGAAATTCGAAAGAAATTCAGCAAATAGGCAGATACCTCTGAAAAATCTCTTTTCGCTCTATTGAAAATATTTAAAAACCGGCGGGGTCGCTTCCAATTGACCTCAGCCGGTTCTTTTTCTGTCCGGACAAACATACCCTTTGGCAGAGGAGGGGAGAACACATGAAAACAAAATTCTGGAACGGAAGTTTCCTGCGAACAGTTCTGCAATGCCTTGCCATCGCCTGCGCAGCGCTTCTGGCCCTGTCTGCGCTGGGGGCAGGACTCGTGCTCGGCGGTGTGGTCGATCAAAAGCAGATCCCGGCGGCGGCCTGCTGCATCTGCTTTGCGGCGGTTTTTCTCGGAAGCTTTCTGGCTGCGAAGCATACGGCCGGGAAGCGGCTGCCTGCTGCACTTGCGGTTGCGGGCTGCTGCTTTGCGGTCTGCTTTCTGGCGCGGCTGACGGCTTTCGGAAATACGCAGGCACATATGCTGACTCCGGCGGTCTGTATGCTTGCGGCCGCGCTTCTTGCGGGCATTCTGGGCGGTACGCGGAAAAAGAGCGCTCGGCGACGCAGGCGATGAAGGAGTTCCTGCATACGACAAAATGTAAATATAATTTACTATCCGTGCATACTTCGAAGCATTTTCTTTCATTTCAAGATTTCGACCCGCACACGCGCATGCGGCACCATATGTTGTGCTTTTTGCAAAAAGTAGTGGATTTCAACGCCGGCGCAGTTCCTTTATTGACATAATATCATTAACATAACTCCTAGTCATAATTTACAAAAATTTCGAAATCACTACTTTTTCCTTGAAATTTTCCGATGTTTGCGCTATAGTAACATCACTTCCTGTGAAACAGGCGGTAGAAATAATTTCGATCGCATAATTTCTTAAGAATTCTGAAGATCATGCGCAACGTTCGATTTTTTCTGATTCTTAAAAATATGCGACCACGATTTTGATCGATTTCGGAAGGGCCTTCGCATGAGTGACATTATTATGCGATATGAGGATTACCTCATCCACACCAAACACGCGTCTGACAATACCGTCGCGTCCTATATGCGCGATCTGCGTCAGTATGCGTCATATCTCGGCTCCGAAGGCGTCGACGTTCTGGATGCAGATCAGGCGGTCGTGTCCGGCTACATGGGCAGCATGAAGGCAGGCGGCAAGTCCGCCGCCACGATCTCCCGCGCGCTGGCTTCGATCAAAAGCCTGTACATATTTGCGATCCAGATCCACGAGATCGAGGAAAACCCCATACAGAACATCAAGATCGATAAGGCGGAAAAGAAGCTGCCGCAGATCCTGACCGGAAAAGAGGTCGAGCTTCTTTTACAACAGCCCAAGGTTTCGGAAATGAAGGGCTGCCGGGATAAGGCCATGCTTGAGGTTCTGTATGCGACCGGTATCCGGGTCAGCGAACTGATCGGCCTGAACATCGACGACGTCAGCCTCCCCGGAAGCTTCATCCGCTGCGAAAGCGGAGAAAAAATGCGCATTATCCCGATTTATCCCGAAGCGCTTCAGGCGCTGCGCGAATACATCGAAACTGTCCGCCCCAAAATGATCGCCGTCCCGACCGAGCATTCGCTCTTCGTCAACGTATCCGGCGAACGCATGAGCCGCCAGGGCTTCTGGAAGATCATCAAGCATTATCAGGAAAAGGCGCATATCGAAAAGGATATCACGCCGCACACGCTCCGCCACAGCTTTGCGGCCCATCTGCTTGAAAACGGCGCTGATCTGCGCTCCATCCAGCAAATGCTCGGCCACAGCGACATTTCCTCCACGCAGGTCTACACGCAGCTGGTTAAGCAGAACCTGAAGGCAGTCTACAACAAATATCATCCAAAGGCATAGGATTTTCGCGTTCCATGAGATCGGCATCTGACTTTTTGCATGAGAGAGGGGAATGAGGGATGCCCTTTGGCTGCTCTGGGATAAAAAACGGGTGCGCCGCAAAAGCGGCGCACCCAAAATTTTTGATTGCTCAGTTGTCAATACCTGTCATGGCCTGCAGCACCTCATACTGCTGCTCGTTCAGGCCCTTCTTCATGGAAAGTCCTTCCGTAATGTCGATATCGACCATTTGTCCGGCCCGCGCGCAGATCACGCGGTTGGTCTTGCCCTCGGCCAGCGCCTTGACCGCCTGATAGCCCATACGGCTTGCCATGACGCGGTCGCGCGCAGACGGCGTGCCGCCGCGCTGGATATGTCCGAGGATCGTCACACGCGGGTCAAGCCCCAGCTCCTCATGGATCCCCTTGCCGATCTCGATCGCGCTGCCCGCGCCTTCGGCAACAATGATCATGAAGTGCGTGTTGCCGGCCAGACGCGCCTGCCGGATGCGGTCAATCACGTCACCGTCAAAATCAAGCGGCTTTTCCGGCACCAGAACCGCCGTTGCACCGGTGGCAAGCCCGACATAAAGTGCCAGATGGCCCGCGTTGCGGCCCATGACCTCAACGACGGAGCATCGCTCATGTGACTGCATCGTGTCGCGCAGGCGGTCGATGGCCTCGACAGCGGTATTGGCGGCCGTGTCATAGCCGATGGTATAATCGGTGCAGACAATGTCGTTGTCAATCGTAGCCGGAACGCCGACGACCGAAATGCCCTGTTTTGCAAGCTCTACCAGTCCGCGGAACGAGCCGTCGCCGCCGATGGAGACAATGCCGTCCAGCCCAAGCAGCTTGCAGGTCGCGGCGGCCTTTTTCTGCCCCTCCAGCGTGCGGAATTCATCGCTGCGCGCCGTATAGAGCATCGTGCCGCCGCGGTTGATGATATGCGCGACATTGCCGTTTTTCAGAACCACAAAATCGCCGTTGATCAGGCCGTTATAACCGCGGCGGATGCCGACACACTCGATCCCCATATATGTGCACGCGCGCACAACAGAGCGGATGGCCGCATTCATGCCGGGCGCATCGCCGCCGGAGGTCAGAACACCGATTCGTTTCACTGCATTTGCCATACAGGTACTTCCTCTCCATTAAAATTGCTTTCATCATACCCCAAAAAAGCAAAAATGTAAACAGGCAATCGCGCAGAATCGGCGGAGTTCTGTGAAAAATCAATCTTCAGGAAAAATTTATGTTTTCTTCGCCGCAGGTGTGCTATACTTACAATATATACATAAGGGAGGCGGGAGCTTGAACCAGACAGGAAGAATTCTGGAGGAAGTCAAAAAAGCGGTATGTGGAAAGGACCACGTGCTGGTGTGGGTGCTGACCGTGCTGCTTGCAAGAGGGCACGTCCTGTTGGAGGATATCCCCGGCGTCGGTAAAACGACCATGGCATTGGCCTTTTCCCGTGCACTGGGGCTGGAATATGGCCGCGTCCAGTTTACGCCGGACGTACTGCCGTCAGATATTACGGGCTATTCTGTCTACCAGAAGGAGACTGGCAAGCTGGTCTATCAGCCGGGCGCGGTGCTCTGCAATCTGTTTCTGGCGGACGAGCTGAATCGCGCGACCTCGCGTACACAGTCTGCGCTTCTGGAGGCCATGGAGGAAGGCCAGGTCACGGTCGACGGCGTCAGCCATCCGATCCCGCAGCCGTTCATCGTCTTTGCCACGCAGAACCCGACCGGCGCTGCTGGTACGCAGCTGCTGCCGGATTCGCAGATGGACCGGTTCACCGTACGGCTGTCCATCGGATATCCCGCACCGGAGGATGAGCGCAATATGGTGCTCGCCCGGCAGGGCGTCAATCCACTGCAAACCGTCTGTCAGGTGCTTTCGCGCGACGAGCTGATCGCCATGCAGGACGAGGCCGCCGCTGTTTACATCAAGACCGAATTGATCGACTACATCGTCGCGCTGATCGACGCCACGCGGAAGCATCCGATGATCCTGCGCGGCGCAAGTCCTCGTGCGACGCTCTCTCTGACCGCGATGGCCAAGGCAGTCGCCTATGTCCAGCGGCGGGATTATGTGGTGCCGAAGGATATTCAGGTCACGTTCCCGCAGGTCATCGCGCACCGCCTGCTGCTGGCTCCGGAGGCCGGAGCGCGTCAGATCACGCCGGAGCAGCTGCTCGACGAGATCCTGCATCAGGTCCCGTCGCCAAGACTGTAAGGCTATGGTGAAAAACCGCATTCTTTACGGGCTGTTTCTACTCGCAGCCGTGATCTTTCACAGCTTTTATACCGGCTGGTTTTCGTTTTTCCTGCTGGTGTTCGCCGTGCTGCTGCCGGTTTTTTCGCTGCTCGTCAGCCTGCCGGCCATGCTCCGCGCTGCTTATGAAGCGGAGCTTCCGGCGCGCTGCTTCTGCGGGCAGACTGTGCAGTACCGGCTGACCGCCCGGCACATGGCAAAGCTTCCGGTATCCCGCTGCCGCCTGCGCCTGACGGTATCCGACGCCGTGGGCGGCGAGGTGCGCCAGCAAAGGCTGGAGCTTGCAGGGACGCTCGGCTTTGCGCTGCGCATTGATACGCGCCACGCAGGCGTGCAGACCTTTCAGCCCGGCAAGGGCCGCGTGTGCGACGCGCTGGGGCTTTTCAGCCTGCCGCTGCGCCTGCCGGACGCCTGCTCCATCGCCGTCGAGCCGGAGCCGCAGGAGCCGCCCGTGCTGCCGAACCTCAGCCATTTTCAGTACCGCTCCTATCATCCGAAGCCCGGCGGCGGCTTTTCCGAGATCCACGATCTGCGCGAATACCGCCCCGGCGACAGCCTGCATGAGATCCACTGGAAGTTGTCTGCCAAGACCGACAAGCTGATCGTCCGCGAGGCGGAGGAGCCGGATCTGGGTCTGGTTGTGCTGAGCTTCGACTTTTCCGGAACCCGCACGCAGCTGGACAGCACGCTGCGGCAGCTGCTGTGGCTTTCCGGCTGGCTGACCGAAAGGGAAGTGGCCCACCAGATCGACTGGATCGAGCCGGATTCGCTGGAGCCGCAGACAAAGTCCGTCAAAACGCCGGACGATCTGCGGGAGCTTTTGAACACGCTTTTGCAGACCCATCTGACCGGCAATACGCCCTCGCTTGCGTCCAGAGCCTACCCGCACGCGGATTGGCGCTATCATGTGCAGCCGGAGGAACAGGAGGTGCAGCAGGCATGAAACCGTCAAAATATACGTTCTTTACGTCCCTGCTCTGTGCCTCTGGTCTGTCTGCCGGGCTGTGCTTCTGCGTGATGACCTCGTTTGCCGTCCCGGCGGACGGCCTTTCGCTGGTATGCGCGTGCATCCTTGCGGCGCTGCTCTTTTCCGCGCTGCTCCTGCTGCCGAAAAGCTGGATCTGGCTGCTGGCCATGGCTGCGCTTGCGGGCGGCGGGCTTTATATCCTGCGTGCGCAGCTGATCGAGAGCATTTCCGCGCTTGTGGCCGCCGTAACACAGCAATACTCCGAGGCGATTCCGGGCATTCAGACCGTTCATCTGACAGATACTTCCGGTATGGATGCAACGCTGATTCTGATCCTGATTGCCGCCCTCTATGCGCTTCTTTGCAGCTGGACGGTCATGCGCAGTGAAAGTCTTGTCTATCTGCTTGTTTTGACGCTGCCGGTTCTGGCGCTGTGCCTGATCATTCTGCAGACGCCTCCGGCGGCCTGGGCCATTTTGCTCGTTGTAGGCGTTCTTGCGCTGCTTCTTCTGACGCAGCTGCTCCGCGCACGGCAGGCAGGCGAGGGGAACCGGCTGGCGCTGCTGCTGGCCGCGCCGCTGGCGCTCTTGGTCGGCTTGCTCGCCGTTCTGTTTCCGTCAGATACTTATGACCGCGCGGAATGGTCCGATCATCTGCAGGAAACCATCTCCACAGCCGCAGACAAGCTGACGCTCTTCCGCCGCGACGCGAAGACCGGACAGGTGAAATTTTCTTCGCCCATCAGCCCCAGCACGCTCGGCAGCTATCTCTGGGATTCCAGCGTAACTGGCGTCAATCTCAACCGGGTCGGGCCGCAGCGCCAATTTGGCCGCTCTGTGATGCGCGTAAAAGCAACGCTTGGATCCTCTTGGGCTGGCGCTTCATTCTACCTGCGCGGGGATTCCATGGCCGTTTATGAGGATAACCGTTGGAAACCGCTCCCGGAAAATGCATATCCTGATATGAAGAATATGCATAATCCGCTTTTGGCAGGAGAGGCTGTCGTCAGCTTTCAGCCAGAGGTAACGATCGAAACGGATATGAAGTCCGGGATCTATTATATCCCATACAACGCAACCGCGTTTCCGGAGGACGCGGAGCCGTTTTACGACGCCTACGTCAAAAACCCCTCGCAGCAGACGAATTATACGGTTCCCTTTGTTCTCTCGCGCAGCCCGTTGCAGAACAGCGCGTATGATGCGTTCGTCCATGAGACCTACACACAAGTCCCGGATGAGACGCGGCAGGCACTTTCCGACATCCTCTCGGAGCTGGTCGGGGAGGAGGACGCCGATCCGTATCAGTATATCCCGCGTGTTCTGGAGTATGTGTCGACCAGCGCCCGCTATGACCTCAATACGCCGGCTGTGCCGGACGGAGAAGATTTTGTGTCGTGGTTCCTGCACGACAGCGAAACCGGTTACTGTGTGCATTATGCGACTGCGGCGACGATTTTGCTGCGATGTCTTGGCGTTCCGGCGCGTTATGTGACCGGCTATTACACAGCTGTGTATGAAAACGAATGGACGACCGTGACCTCGGACGATGCGCATGCGTGGGTGGAGATCTATCTGAACGGGATCGGCTGGATTCGGGATGATCCAACGCCTGCGGCAGACACCCCTGCGCAGACAGCACCGGAGGAACCCATTGCCGCTCCTATTGAGCCGGCAGACAACCAGCCGAAGGATACGCCGCCCGCAGGCGACGAACCGCCCGCTGTCCCGGATATCCCGGCAGAAAGTCAGGAAACACCGCAGAAAACCGACAAAAAGTCCGTTAACATCCTGCATTTTGTTTGGCCGGTTCTGGTGTTGGCTGCCGCCCTGTTCCTTTGGCGCGCGCTGCGGTTCAGCGTTCGAAGAACTGCGATTGGGAGGGGCTCACCCAACCGCCGGGCAGTTGCGCTGTATCATCATATCTGCTGGCTTTCCCGGCAGACCAAAACAGAGGTTCCGAGCGATTTTCTGGAAATCGCTGAAAAGGCAAGATTCAGCCATCATAAGCTGAACAGGGAAGACCTGCTTCCGATGCAAGCGCACGCGGAACAGCTGACAAAGCAGCTGCTCGCAGACAAGCGCTTCTGGAAACAGGTCCTGTATCGCGTGATTTATGCACTTGGATAAGCATTGAGAGGTTTCCTATGGAGTATGGCTGGTTCATGCGATTTTCTTCCGGCGAAGCTGGAACTCTGGCGATGCAAGCCTCACGCCGGAATGTCGGATCTCATGCCATACCGTCTGCGTTTTGAAAAGCGCCAGCGTTTGCAGCGGCAGAAAGCACGCCATGAAAACAGGATAGAGCAGGATGCCGCCTGTCAGTCTGAAATCCAGCCGTTTTTCCAGCACCAGTGCCGCAGCAGCCACCGCGAGACTGCCAGCATAAGCGGAGAGCAGACTGACCGGCAGGCTTTGCAGGGATATGCTGCCCGCGAGGAACGCTGCCAGTGTAAAAAACGGGGTCAGCGCCTGCAGGAACGGAAACGCAAGCTGAAGCATACCGTCCAGCCGGTTCAGACTGGGTCGGCGCAGAAAATTCCGAAAAAGCTTTGGCAGCGTCAGGCGTGAAACCTGCATGATGCCGCTCATCCAGCGTCTGCGCTGCACGAGCGAGGCGCGCCATGTGACCGGCTCCTCGTCATAGGTCACAGCGCTTTCGCAGTAGCCGATCCGGACGCCGTGCGTCAGACAGGCTGCATACAACTCAGCATCCTCCGCAAGCGTGCAGCAGGGGAATCCGCCCAACGCTTCCAGCAAATCGCGCCGAATGGAAAAGCCGGTTCCAATTACTCTGGCGGATAGCCCCAGAGCCTCTCTGGCGCGGTTCAGGAAGCGATTTGCCGTACAGAAATAGATCTCATAACAGGCGCTGATCCCGGCCTGCATACGGTTCTTTGCAAGAATCCGGCTTTTAACGATTGCAGAGCGCGACAGCGCCTGATTCATTTCGGCTAAAAATGCGGGATCCGCCTCGTTATCGGCGTCAAAAACACAGAATGCATCGTAGTGCTGCTGGCCACGCAAAAGTGTGTCCGCCGCATACTGAAGCGCAGCACCCTTGGAGCGGACAGAGGACGGCATTTCCATGATCCTGGCTCCAGCGCGCTGTGCTGCTTCCACGGTGTGGTCGGTGCAGTTGTTCGGGAGCACCCAGATATCAAATAATTCCCGTGGATACCGCTGCGCCTGAAGACTTTCGATCAGTCCTGCAATACAGCTTTCTTCATTTCTGGCCGCGATCAATATGGCGAACCGCCGCTGTCCGGCGGAAGCTGCCGGCTTTTTCCGCCTGCACAGGCAGAAGAGTGAAACAGCCAAAAAGTATAGGGAAAGCAGCTTAAAAATCAAAAAAAACGCATTGACTGCCGCGTTCATAGAATTTTCTCCTTTGTAGTTTCTGTGCCTCAAGTATATCATATCTGCACGCACATGGGCGAAAGCATCCGATTAAGCATTGCTTAAGATTCGATGAAGGACGCGAACCCACTGCCAGATAGGGAAGCGCATTAACAGACCAGACCACGGTAGAAGAGGACAATATTTGTTTTGGTCTTGTGAACGCAACAAAATAACAGAGGTTTTGTTGCGTTCACGGATTTGAAATTTCATATTTGTTCGATTCAAGACTTTTTGACGATTCATCGCCAAAAAGTCTTTTTTTATTATACGAACAAATTTCAGGAGGTTTCAAAAATGAGAGTTCACGTACTTGGCAAGCAGTTTGTTTCTGGCAAGAGCAAGAAGACGGGAAAAGACTTTGCTGCGAATGTGGTCGATGTGTGCTTCCAGCGCAACGGCGTGGAAGGCTACGCGACTGACCGCATCTGGCTCGACCCGAAGGAATATCCGCTCGACAGCATTGTTCTCGATAAGGACTATAACGTCGATTATGACTTCCGCGGTTATATCCTCGGCTTCACGAAAATGTAACCGTCCAGCGGGGGCGCAAAGCGCCCCCGCAAGTGTCCAAGGCTAGTATTACCCTTGGACACTTCTGTATCATGTAACATTTGCTTAAAAACCTTGTGTTTTCAATGCTTCCAAGGTTTCCAGCACTTTGTAACATGCTGTAACATCAGCAGGGGAGAATGTAACAAATGGCTGAAAACAATACGCAGAGCCGGAAATGGCTCTTGACGATCAATAACCCTTCTGAACATGGCCTGAATCATGCTGCTATCTGTGAGATTTTGGAGAAGTTCAAGAAGCTTGATTACTGGTGTATGTGCGACGAAGAAGGGGACGAGTGCTCGACGCTCCATACACATATCTTCATCTTCCGTCAGAACCCGATACGATTTTCTGCAATCAAGAATAAATTTCCAACTGCCCACATTGACCAGTGCAGGGGGCTGAGTTCTGAGAACCGCGCCTATGTATTGAAGGACGGTGAGAAATACAACAAGTCGGAGGATGGACATTACAACTACACGGATTCAACCGGAAAGACACATCAGGGTACGAATTACAGTAACACGTTTGAGGAATTTGGAGAAATGCCGGAAGAACGGCAGGGCGAAAGAACAGATATGAGTAAGCTATATGATTTGGTAAAAGACGGTCTTTCTGATTTTGAAATCATCGACAGTAACCCGCGCTACATTCAGCAGCTGGATAAAATTGAAAATGTACGTCAGATTCTGCGGTATGAACAGTTTAAGAACTGCTTTCGTGAACTCGACGTTTCCTATATTACCGGTGAGACCGGCGCTGGCAAGACACGTTCCGTCATGGAGAAGTACGGCTATCAGAATGTGTACCGTGTCACGGATTATGATCATCCGTTTGATAGCTACAAGGGGCAGGACGTGATTGTTTTTGAGGAATTCCGCAGCAGCCTGAAAATTCAGGATATGCTGAATTACCTCGACGGCTATCCGTGTGAATTGCCGTGCCGCTACAATAACAAGCTGGCCTGCTTCACGAAAGTTTACATAATTACGAACATTTCATTTAATCAGCAGTACATAAACATTCAGGCAGAAAGCAAAGAGACTTGGAAAGCGTTCTGCCGCCGTATTCATCATTTCTTCACCTGTACAAAAGCCCTTGGTATGCAGGAAGAAACGGAATGGGTTCAAATGACCTGCTTTGAAAAATAACATTCAAAAGGGGAGTATAGAATGAAAAGATTTCTTGCGCTTTTTCTGGTCTGCTGCCTGATCGTGTCGGCGCTCTCTGTTCCGGCCTTCGCTGCTGATTCTATTGTTGGTAGGAAGTGGTCATGCAGTACCACAGGCAAGACTATCACAGTTGGTTCTAGCGATAGTCTGTCATATGTTTTCGATGCGTCTTTGGGCATGAACGGATTTGGTTCTAGCCCTATCGAAAATATTTATAGTTCATTTCCGGGATGGTCAGGTATAAAGCGTAGCACTTCATCTTTATATACGCTTCCTGCTGGTTCTACGATTTCATATTCTGTTACAATTTCTGTTTCCGGTTTTAGTGGTTTTGGCTCGTCTGACCTTAAACCACTTGGCCGTATAAGTGTTTGCTCTGTAACTGATAGCGGCGGATGGCAAAGTTCCGTTGCCTCCAGTTCTTCTATAACGCCTGTTATTTCTAGTGGCGCGTATTTATATTCTTTCTCCGGTACGGTTACTTTGAAAGACTATGTTAAGACTTATGCTGCGTCTTTATTTTTTGTATTTAATCTTACTGGCCGCACAAATAACCCGATTAACGGAAAAAGGCTCACTTGTACTGTCAGCAGTTCTGATATTTTTGTTAAGTATCTCGCTGGTGCTTCTTCCGCCTCAGAAGACCAGATTAACAGCACCGTCAATAATATCTACAACACAGTTATCAATAACAACACCGAAGTCATTGCGCAAATCACGAATGTTATCGGCGTATTGAATAATTTATTTCAAAACACCGTTCAAATCAACACCTATCTTGAATCCCTTGTCGGTGAGATCAATGCCATGGGCAGCGACTTAGACAGTGTTCTTTCCTATTTGCAGCAGATTGTTACAACACTCAACTATCTGCCCCGAATATATGACAAGCTTGATTCCATCGGCCTGAGTTCTGAAACCATACAAGCCCTAATTGACGGTATCAGTTCTTCAATTTCTCCCTCTGCGGCTGACCTCTCGAATGTTGAAGAATACCTGTCCAACACACTGAATCAAATTAACCACATTTCAGATATTGTTGACGCAATCAGTGAAAAGCTCGACATTTCAAACGGTTGGTTCGAGCAGTTTGCCGGGCATCTGGTGAAGATCAATACAGACGTTGGCCTTTGCTCTTCATATTTGCAGGGTATCTACAACACGCTTTCCAACTTTGTTCTTGATGATACTGCCGCTATGCGTCAGTATCTGAAAGAAAGTAACACTAATATTCTGAGCATTTTAGAAGAGATTCGGGCTCTCCATGATTCTCTTGGTGATGAAGCCGGTGCGCAGCTTGATGAAATCATTAAGAACCTTGTTTCTCAAGGAACATCTATCGACGGTATCAAATCATTTGTTTCTACAATTAAACAGAATACAACGGAATCTGTGAAGCTGCTCGGTGATATTTTGGAAGAACTCAAAAAGGTTGAGGCTGAAAACGCTGAAACGAATGACCGTTTGAAGGGGATTCAAGACGCTATCGACGGTTTTGAAATTAACGTTTCAAATGCTGCTGATAAGGTTTTAACGGGTGGTGATCAGAAAGGCTTGGGCGCTCTTGTCTCGAAGCTGATTAACCATCTTCTGTCAATCGTGGATTTTGTAACAGACCTGTTCGGCGGTATCTTCACTTCCATTCCGTCTACGATTTCCGCTTATAACGATTGCAATACCTTTTGGGGTGACCAGAAAACCTATATCTACACGCCCCATCAGCTTTCCGGTTATACGGGGCAGGGTGGTAACAGCTATGAGAATTCCAATGATTCCGTACAGAAATTGTTTGCTGAGGCCGAAAAGTATCTCGGTTATCCGTATGTATTCGGCGGTTCTTCTCCTGAAACTAGCTTTGATTGCTCTGGTTTTGTTTGCTATGCTCTTAACCATTCTGGAGTATATTCCATCGGAAGAACAACGGCACAGGGCTTATATGATGCTTGCACTCCTGTTGATCGCTTTGATGCTAAGCCCGGTGATCTGGTCTTTTTCACTGGTACTTATGATTGCGCTGATACTGTATCCCATGTAGGCATCTACGCCGGTGACGGGAAAATGCTGCATTGTGGAGACCCAATTCAATACACGTCTATTGATACTTCGTACTGGCAAGCTCATTTCTATGCTTTTGGCCGACTTTCTTATAATGTTGACTTGGTTCGCCCATATTTTGTATCTCTTCATTCTTCGTCTAGCTGGGATCGTGAGTGGTCGAATATCTATGAAGTGTATGTTACCGATTCTGACGGTAGCTCTATCAACTTTAGCATGAACAGAGATATGGCCGTTATCACCATTTGTCAGTATGATTATTCTGATAGTAAATGGTGGGCATATACATCTGTTTCTGCTTCTGATAATTATACTCTATCTACTGCTTCTTTGCCTGTTCGACAATATAACTCAGAGGGTAAGCCTTATCTGATTTGTGCTTATATTAAAGATTCTGACGGTGTACTAGTTTGCTCGAAGCCTATTGCTGTCATTGACCCACGCTATTATTCGGGAACTTTTAGTCAACTGAAATTTGTTCAGACTTATAGTTGTTTCCCCGGCTCTAATATTTGGCCTTCTACATTCTATGGGGGTGTCGATAGTGAGTAACTTTAATGATCTTGCCGGCTTTGGTGCTTTCATGGTCTCCCTTTGGGGGCTGCTGCCCGACATTGTGCGCGGTCTGATTCTCGCCGTTGCAGCGCTGTTCGTCATTATCGGCGTGATTCAGCTGATTGATTAGGGGGTGAAGTTGTGTTTGCCGCTCTGTTCTCTTGGATGCCTCCCGCGCTAAAAGTCCTTGTCATTGCCGCCGTTTCCTTCTTTGGCTTTATCGTTGTTGTGAAACTGGTACGCATTATCATTGCGTTCGTGTCTGACGCTGTTGCGCTTTTGAAATCCTTTATACCATTTATCTAGGGGTGAAATTATGTCAACTGATTTATTGCAGCTTCTCGGCGCGTGGCTCTCAAATTCATGGAACGTGATAGAATCCTTTACCATCCCCGGAACAACGTTTTCCCTCGGTGTGCTTCTGCTCGGCTCGTCCGTGGCCGTCGCAAGCGTCGGTCTGCTTGGCAAGCTGTTCGGCTCGTTTCGCGGCGGTTCGCAGCGCGGCGGCAATAATGGAAATATCAAGGTAAATGAAAAAAGGAAGGACGATACAAAATGAAACGGATTGTACTTGCTCTATGCGTGGTGCTGCTGCTTGCGCTGCCTATTCTCGCCGTTGAACCGCTGACCGATTTGGAACTTGCAAGCGCTTCATACGATTCAGAAAATGACCGCTTCCTGTACAATGGTCAGTGGTATGACGGTTCTGGGTATCCGATCTATACGCCGGAAGTCTCCACAACTGAAATTGAAGATAATACTTCAAATACTACAACTGAAGCCGAAGCTGACACGGAAGGGGAGCCGAAAACAGATTCCGATGAAATGCCCACGCCCGCGCCCGATGATGCCGCTCTCATTCATCAGGAAGATACCTCCGGCAACACACAGGTCAACGTGTTCGCCATTCAGACCGATGATGAAACAGGCGGTGCATGGATTCAGGGCGGCTCTGGTGAATCCCTGACCGAAAAGCTGTTCGGTGAGTACACGCCGTATAACGCTTCCGGTATTGCGTCTGTAGACTGGGCGTGGATTGCCGACGTTGTGCTTTTCGCAATTCTCGTCCTATGCTTCTTCAAGATCGTTGCGGGGGTGATGAAACGTGTCTGAAATGCTTGACTTCAATGTTCAGATGCTTGGGAAGCTTGCCGACTGGCTGCTTTCTGAACCGATTGTATATTTTGTAGGAATGGTGTTGATGTGCTTTGTTGTTGGCGTTGTGCTTAACTTTATACGTTCTTGCCGCCTTTGAAACGTTACGTAGCAGTAGGAATACTGATATTGTAAAGAAAAACAATGAAAGGAAGTGAACAAAAATGACTGAAATTCTCTCGTCCATCGGCTCTATCTTCACGTCTGCTATTGGCTGGGCGGGTAAGGTCGGTGAAACCGTTGTCGGTACGCCGCTCTTGCTCCTGTTCTGCGCAATCCCCCTTGTCGGCCTCGGTGTCGGCCTGTTCAAGCGTCTGCTGAACGTCTAATCTCAGAAAAACATGATATGAAAGGATGATGAATTATGGAAGGTGCTGCAACTGTTACGATTGCAACGCTGCTTTCGTCTATCGGTGAGGTCTTTACCTCGGCTATCGGCTGGGCTGGTACGGTCGGTTCTACCATTGTCGAAACGCCGATTCTGCTGCTGTTCTGCGCAATTCCGCTTGTCGGTCTTGGCGTTGGTCTGTTCAAGCGTCTGCTGAACGTCTGACCGTTTCCCGGTGGGGTGCGATTCTCCCTCGCACCTCACCTTTTTCTATATTGAAAATTAAGATTCAAGAGGTACAAACATGGATGATAACGAATTTTCTTTTATTAAAAACCTGATAGGGGATACGCATGATGAAGAAGCTCCTGCACCTGTTCAAGAAATGCCTCCGTCGCATACTCCGCGTTACTCGGCGCGTCATAAGAAGTCTTTTCTATCGTTTCTCAAGAAAGGCCCTCAGAAAGCTGCTAGGAAGCGTCTGCCGCCTCAGATAGTCAGTATTTATTTCGGTGTCCCCGGAAGCGGTAAAACCACATACGCCGCATATTTGGCGCGTCATGATATCAGGCGCGGTATTCCTGTCTGGTCGAATGTTCCCATTACCGGCTGTTATCAGCTTGACCCGAAAACCGATATTGGTACATATATGATCACTGGCGGTCGCGTTATCATTGATGAAGCCGGTATCGAATACAATAACCGTGATTTCAAGGACTTTTCCAAAAAATCACTGTACTTTTACAAATACCATCGGCATTACCAGCTTGCCATCGACGTTTTCAGTCAGGGCTTTGACGATATGGACAAAAAGATTCGGACGCTTGCGCAAAAGCTTTATGTCGTGAAAAAAGGGCTGCTGCCGTGGTTTATCCATCGGCGGCAGATCAAGAAGCGCGTCGGCATTAACGATATGTCGAAGGAAATTATTGACGAATATTATTTTGTCCCGTGGTCGACAAAAATCATTTTCTCGCCGCCGCTTTGGAAGATGTTCAACACGATTTCACGCGAAGAATATCCGCAAAAGCAATGGAAAAAATGGTAAAAAGCACCCGTGCGCAGCACATGCGCGCACGGGTGCTTTCTTATACATATTCATAGGAATCAAGTGTTTTTTGTAACCGCTCAAGGTCTTTCGTGATTTCCTTAATCATCTTTTCTTCGTTTTTGTCGGTGATTCCATCATCCTTCATGCTTGCCATTTTTAACCCAAGCTTGAAATTTTGAATGGTCGCTTTCATGCTGATACACTGTTGCGCAATGTACATATTTTCGCATTTCTTCATTCTTTATCCCTCTTGCATTAGATTTGATTATTGATATTCAAAAATATCAATAATACCTTTTCAATTCTAAATTTCATAAACAATATCGAAGATTTTGTTTATACCTTTCGCTGCTTCAATCTTACAATATTTATTTGATTCTGTCAATGAAAAGGGGAGAGGGGCTTTCGCCCCTCTGTCATACTTCCAATTCAAACGGGATATCGCAATCCCCGCATACCACATTGACCGCTCGTGTCGCTCTGATGATCGTTTTGCACTTCGGACATACATATTTCCTGCTGTTGCTCTTTGGCTTCGTGGTTTCCGTTCCGTCTTCACCCGTGGACTTGCCTTTTCTGCCGCCGCTGATCGGGAAGGGGAATGATGCCCGATTCATCATAATATCTTCCCATCCCTTATTGATGATGTAATCAATCAGTTCCTCGGTCGGCTTCGTGACTGTCCAGCCGTATTTTTCGTGATGCTCAATCGTCAGCATATGCTTTTGTGCTTCATCCCGGAATTTCTTATTGTGATACGTTCCGCCTCGGCTGCAATCCTGTATTTCGTGCTGCAAGTTGTAAAGATGAACCATTTCATGCAGCATAGTCGCAGCGACTTCTTCAATCGGCCTTTGCAGCGTCCCTGCCGCAATGTTAAGTTCACGCTGGTGCTCGTCTTTAACGCTCCATGCCTTGCTAACGGTCACATGACCGTATGCCGTGGGCGTGTCCTGAATCGTAATAACAGGTTCTTCCAATTCCCCGTTGAAGCTGTCCGCGTTCAAGGACCTGAAAATCTTTTCTAAATATCCTGCCGTTCTGCTCGTTCTGACTGTCTGTTTCATTGTACGCACTCCCTTTATCATAATAAAAAGTCAGGCTTGCCGGAATCGCGGGGGCGATTTCGGTTGCCCGCCGTGCGGACGGGACATTTTCGTCTGTCAAGTTGACCGTGGAATAAATCCAGTGCGCACACTGGTTTTATGCCGCGAAAGCTGCTTGACAGATGAATATTTCCCGTCGCAGCCGTCCGCAGGACACAATATTCTCCCGTATGACAGTCTTCCGGTTTCCGGGGAAGTGGGTATAAAAAATGACAGTTCCATTACAATAACATAACAGCACTGTCTTGAATTTTAATATTCAAAAATTAGTTTGGAATTCATCGATTTTACTTTAAAATAAATTCATATTTCATTAAAAAAGTTCTTGACATTCCGCTTGAGCCGAGTATAATAAAAATCAAGATGAACGTCACAAATCTGAATCAGCTATGAAGTTCAGACGAGTGAACGCTACAAAACCGTTTTTTTGTTGAGGCTTCAATTTTGACTTTGAACGCCGCCGTTGGGGAAGGGCTACACTATAGCCTTTTTAATTGGCCCTTCTCCAACGCAACAAAATAAAGATTTTGTTGCGTTCAGAGGGCAGGTGTGTTATACTACCTTTATTAAAGCTGTTCTAAAGGAGTTTTTATGTATGCAGCCGTATTCTGAATGTCCGCAGGTGCTGCGGGACTTTTTATCGTATCATGAATCGATCAAGGGCCAATCACGGCGCACGGTTTCGGAATATCATCTGGATCTGCGGATGTTTCTTCGGTTTCTGACGCTGATGCGCAAGGAGCTTCCGTATCAGACGCCGCTTGACGAGATCGACATTAAATGGATTGACGCGTCCGTTCTCGATACGGTGTCGTCTTCTGAGGTGTTTGATTTTCTATCTTATCTTACAAACGACCGGCAAAACCGTGAAGGCCCGGCTGATGTCGGGATCGCGGCCGCTGCCCGCGCGCGGAAGCTGTCGGCCATTAAGGCATTCTATAAGTATCTGACCATCAGCACCAAGCAGATCCAGAACAATCCGGTCAAAGATATCGAATTTCCCAAAATCCGGCGCAGTCTGCCAAAATACCTGACGCTGGAAGAATCCACCGCCCTCTTGAAGGCTGTCGATGGGCCGAATAAAAACCGGGATTTTGCAATTTTGATGCTGTTTCTGAATTGTGGGATCCGCCGTTCGGAACTGGTCGGGCTGAATCTTACGGACGTCTATGAGGATCGCATTCGCGTCGTCGGCAAGGGCAATAAGGAACGGATCGTCTACATGGGCTCTTCCTGCCGGAAAGCCATCGACCGGTATCTGGAGGAACGGAACCAGATCGTGCTGACAGACAATAAGGCGCTCTTTGGGTCACGGGATAAAAACCGTATCAGCGTTTCTGCCGTCCATCGGCTGGTCAAAAAGCACCTGCTGGAATCCGGACTTGACGCGTCGCAGTTTTCCGCGCATAAGCTGCGGCACACAGCCGCAACGCTGATGCTGGCGAACGGCGTGGATCTGAAAACGCTGCAGGAGGTTCTGGGTCACGAAAATCTGAATACGACGCAGATCTACACGCACATTGAAAACACCGACAAGAAAATTGCGGCAGAGGCCAATCCCCTTTCCAAGCTGAAACTATAAAAAACGCAGGCAGTGCACAGCATGGCTGCGTACTGCCTGCTCAGTTTGTTATCCCATATTTGCGAAGGTCGTTCCAAGGCTGGTATTAAATCCATGCGCTTGATACATTGCCTCGTCGCACGCGGCGCAGCATACGGTTAAGCTTGCAATATCGTTTTCTCTGCACCAGCTTTGCGCTGCTTCCGCCAGCTTCCGTGCGGTTCCACTGTTCCGGAATGCGGGTTCAATGTAAAAATCCTCAAACACGCCCACATTCGAGCAGGAAAAAGTCGAATAGTATGTAGCGACGCTGCACATGCCCACGGCACGATAGCCGCGCTTGGCCATGAAGAATGTAATTCTCCCCTCTCGGACGGCCTGCTGAAGCTGCTTTTGCTGGATTTTTGTAAGTGATTCCTCGCCAATTTCACATTTGAAGCCGTTTTCCAGCTTCAAAAGCTGCCAATCGGTGGGATCGTTCAAAAGCTCCACGGTGAATGGCACTGCCTCTGCGGGCGGAAGGAGCATCAGCGGCTCGCCCCATTCGTCAACGCCGTTTTCTACAAATCCGACACGCTTCCAGAACCGGAGGCGCCGTTCATCTCCGCCGTAATTCAGCTCCGCATAGCGTGCGCCGTGTTCCTTCGCCCATTCCAGTAGCACAGCGGCACACTCCCGGCCCGTGCCGCCGCCGCGAAACTCCGGGAAAATGCAGAACTCCAAAATAAAGCATTTCCCGTCCTCTGAGGTGAAGATCGCCGGCAGCGCGAAGCCGATATCCTGACCATTTCGTTCAAAAAACAGGTAATAGCACCTGTCCTGCAGCCGGTTGTGCACGTGTTCGATCTGCACACGGTATTCCGTATCGCTCAGAAAATGCTTGAGGTTTTCGTCCTCCGGGTCAGGGAAAATATCCCGCTTGTGATAGGAGTGAAGCTGCTCCCAAAAGGCGGCAGTATCGGCTTCTGAAATCGCTTCACGGATGATGATCTGGTTTTTCATGCTGTTTCCTCCAAAATTTGATTCGGAGGGTTAGGAAGCGTGAACCCTCCATACACGACTCAATTTCATAAAAAACCACCCTTTCTGCTTCGTATTTGCAGGCAAATTGTCTGCTGCCGCTATTATAGCAGGAGGTTCCCCGAATTGCAAGAAACAGAAAAACCAGACAGCACACAGTCATAGCTGCGTGCTGTCTGGTTTTTATGCTGCGATTAACCGCCCAGATAGGCTTTTTTGATGGAATCGCTTTCAAGAAGCTCCTTGCCGGAACCGGAGAGCGTGATCTTGCCGGTTTCCAGAACGTAGGCGCGGTTTGCAACCTGCAGCGCCATCTGCGCGTTCTGCTCGACGAGCAGGATGGTCGCACCGGCCTTGTGCAGCTCGCGGATAATATCGAAGATCTGCTCGACCAGGATCGGCGCCAGACCCATGGACGGCTCGTCCAGCATCAGAAGCTTCGGCTCTGACATCATGGCGCGGCCCATGGCAAGCATCTGCTGTTCGCCGCCGGAGAGCGTACCGCTGATCTGCTTGCTGCGCTCCTTCAGGCGCGGGAAAAGTTCATATACATGCTCAAGATTTCCCTCAATGGAGCTGTTCGGACGGGTATACGCGCCCATTTCGAGGTTTTCCTCGACGGTCATATGTGCGAACACGCGGCGGCCCTCCGGGCACTGCGCAAGGCCAAGCTGGACGATCTTGTTGGGGGCCATAGTGTTGATCGGCGTACCCATAAACTCAATCGTGCCGGTCTTCGCGCGAAGCAGGCCGGAAATCGTGTTCAGAACAGTACTCTTGCCTGCGCCGTTTGCGCCGATCAGCGTGACGATCTCGCCCTCGTTGACTTCAAGGGAGACGCCCTTGACCGCATGAATTGCGCCATAGTAGACATGAAGATCATTGACGGAAAGCAACATATTTCAGCCCTCCTTCTTTTTGCCGAGGTACGCTTCGATAACGGCCGGATTGGCCTGAATATCGTTCGGCGTGCCCTTTGCGATGATTTTACCGAAGTTCAGAACGCAGATGCCCTCACAGATGCCCATTACAAGGTTCATATCGTGCTCGATCAGCATGATTGCGATGCCAAAGGTGTCTCGGATCTTCACGATATTCTCCATAAGCTCGCTCGTTTCGGACGGGTTCATGCCGGCAGCAGGCTCATCCAGCAGCAGCAGGCACGGATTCGTCGCCAGTGCGCGGACGATCTCCAACCGGCGCTGTGCGCCATACGGCAGGCTGCCTGCCAGATGATCCGCCACATTTTCCATGTTGAAAATGCTCAGCAGTTCCAGCGCGCGCTCCTTTGCAATGCGTTCGCGTCTCCAATACCCCGGCAGGCGGAGAATGGCGGAAGCGGCGGAATATTTCATTTCATTGTTCAGGCCGATCAAAACGTTGTCCAGAACGGTCAGATTGCGGAACAGGCGGATGTTCTGGAAGGTTCGGCCAATGCCCATGTGGTTGACCTCGACCGTGCTCTTCCCTTCTGTTGAAACGCCGTCCAGAAGAATAGAGCCGCGGGTCGGCTTGTACACGTTGGTCAGCAAATTGAAAATCGTCGTCTTGCCTGCGCCGTTCGGGCCGATCAGGCCGGTGATCTCCGTGCGGCCGATGGCGAGGTTGAAGTCGGCAACAGCGGTCAGACCGCCGAAGTCAATGCCGAGGTGGCGCGTTTCCAGAATCGGAGGCTTGCCGATGTCACGTTCCGTCAGCAGGTTCGTGTACGGCTGCGGAACAAGCTTGGGCTGTGGATTGACCCATTTGTTACTCATTGTCTGCCGCCTCCTTCTTTGGATTTTCTGTGCGTCCGAGCAGCCGGTTCAGGAAGGTTTCAAGGCTGCGGGACAGCGAGAAATCGTAGCTGCCGAGCAGTCCCTTCGGCCGGAAGATCATCATCACGACAAGTGCCAGAGAGTATACGACCATGCGGTAATCCGAGAACGAACGCAGCAGCTCCGGCAGGATGGTGAGCACGGTTGCCGACAGGATCGAACCCAGCATGGAGCCCATGCCGCCAAGCACGACCATGACCAGAATTTCAATGGACTTCATGAACTTGAACGTCGAGGGATACAAAGAGCCGATATAGCCTGCGTACAGGCAGCCCGCGATACCGGCCAGCATAGCGGAGACGACGAACGCGAACGTCTTATAATACGTCGTCTGCACGCCGACGCTCTCGGACGCGATCTCGTCTTCACGGATGGACAAGATCGCACGGCCATGGCGGGATTTCATGATCGTGTGGATGATATAGCAGGACACGACCACGCAGATAAACACCAGTGTAAATGAGGAATATTTTGGAATACGTTTCAGACCGGCTGCGCCATATGTAAAGTCCTTGCCGATCACGGAGTCAATGTTCGTCAGGATGACGCGGATGATCTCGCCGAAGCCCAGCGTGATAATTGCCAGATAGTCGCCGCGCAGACGCAGCGCCGGGATGCCGATCAGAATGCCGAAGATACCGGCAACGACCGCACTGATCAGCAGCGCCAGCAGGATATAGGGAATGGCAGCGCCCGTATTGCCGGATTTCAAAAGCTCCTGCACCGGGACAGCTTTCATGAAAATGCCGCCCGCATATGCGCCGACCGCCATAAAGCCCGCGTGTCCAAGCGGGAGCTGGCCCAGATAGCCAGTCGCGACGTTCAGCGAGGTTGCGAGGATGATATTGATGCCGACAGTGATGAGAATGCCGCTCCAATAGTTTGTGATGGTTCCGTTCTGAATGAGCGTATACAGCACGAACCACAGCGCGAGGATCAGCACAAGATTGATCAGATACCGCAACGGCATGGGAATGCGGATGGCAGATCGTGTTTTCTTCATAGTCCGTCTCCCCTTCCTTACACTTTTTCCGTCTGCGGACGGCCAAGAATACCGGTCGGCTTGACCAGCAGAACGACGATCAGAATCGCAAATACAACGCCGTCCTTCCAGATGGAAAGACCGACTGCCGAAACGAGCGCTTCGAGAAGACCAATGGCAAAGCCGCCGATCATCGCGCCGGGGATCGAGCCGATACCGCCGAGGACGGCGGCAACGAACGCCTTCAGGCCCAGCATAGAACCCATCGTGGGCGACGCCTGCTGATAGGCGCACAGATACAAGACAGAGCCGATACCGGCAAGCGCCGAGCCGATGGCGAACGTAAAGGAGATCGTTCTGTTCAGGCTGATGCCCATCAGCTGTGCCGCGCCCATATCCTCAGACACGGCGCGCATGGCCTTGCCGAGCTTTGTCTTCTGCACAACGACGGTCAGGGCTGCCATTGCAATGATAGTCACAACGATAGTCAGCAGCGCCGCATTGCTGATGGTCACAGAGCCGAGCGAGATATTGCCCGGAACAATGGGATCCATGCTCTTCGTATCGGAGCCAAAGAGCAGCTGCGCGCCGTTTTCCAGAAGGAACGAGATACCGATCGCGGTGATAAGCAGGCTCAGTCTCGGCGCCTTGCGCAGCGGCGTATAAGCAACCTTTTCAATCACAACGCCGAGGAGCGTGCTGGTAATGACCGCGATGATAACAGATACGATGGGGTGCAGATGGAAGTTCGTCATGGCGTAAAAGGCGGCATATGCGCCGACCATGATGATGTCGCCGTGTGCGAAGTTCAAAAGCAGGATAATACCGTAGACCATGCTGTAGCCAAGTGCCACCAGCGCGTAGATCGAGCCTGTCTGGAGGCCGTTGAACAGCTGCGAGAGCAGCAGGGACAGGTTCATGTTGATACCTCACTTTCCTTCTCTATTGCGGACACCCGATGGCCGGCGCCAAGCGCGCTTGGAACCGTCCATCCGATGTCCGCCGTGGACAGGTACGGAGAAGCACTCCGTACCTGTCCGGCTGGTTCTTGCTTTATCCGTCAGGAACCGACAAATTCTTACTGATTATAACGCGTTTCTTCGCATGATGCAATGCGAATTGGAAGTTTTAGTACATTTCCTGATAGACCTCGTCGCCGCCGGTCAGCTCGATGATGGCAACGGGCTTGATGGGGTTGTTGTACTCGTCGAAGGAATAGGAACCGGTGATGCCCTCGGTACCGTTCATGTTCTTGATGGCGTCGATGACAGCCTGCTTGTATTCGTCAGTGCCAGCGGTCAGGCCCTGCTCTTCGGCAGCCTTCAGACCCTCGCAGAGCAGCATGGCAGCGTCGTATGCCAGAGGCGCAAACATGTTGGGGATTTCGTCGACATTATAAGCAGCCTTGTAATCCTCTTCAAACTGCTTGACGGAATCCGTGCCGGGCGCGTAGCCAGAGCAGTAGACGGAGCCTTCGAGGTCTTCTGCGGAAGCATAGTTCTTGACGGAGCCGAAGCCGTCGCCGCCCATGAAGACTGCGTCGCAGCCAGCTGCGCGGGCTGCCGTGATGGCAAGACCAGCCTCAGCGTAGTAAATGGGAGCGAAGACAACGTCGGGATCGGCAGCGGCGATGTTGGTCATCTGGGCCTTGAAGTCCTTATCGCCCTCGGCAAATGCCTCGGTGTCGACGATCTCCAGGCCAAGCTCGGCAGCCTTTTCCACGAACGCGTTCATCAGGCCCTCGGAGTAGTCGTTGCCGGTCTGATAGAAGACAGCAGCGGTCTTGGCGCTCAGCTTTTCAACGGCGTAGTTTGCCATCTTTTCGCCCTGATACGGGTCGATGAAGCAGGCGCGGAAGACGTTGGGACGGATCTCGCTTTCGGGATCAGCCGGGTCGATGACGGTGACGCCGGTAGCGGTTGCGGAAGCGGTGACCTGCGGCATATTGTCCTCATAGGTCGCATCAGCCAGCGCAATGGTCGTGCCGGTCAGCGTAGCGCCGAAGACAGCGGTGATGCCGTTGTCGCAGGCGAGGTTGTACGCGTTGACAGCCTCAACGCCGTCGCCCTTGTCATCGTATTCCAGAACCTTGACCTGCTTGCCGTTGATGCCGCCATTGGCGTTCAGCTGATTGATATAGAGCATTGCGCCGTCACGGACGGGCTGGCCGTACTGGGCATAGTCGCCGGTCGTGTTGCTGATGAGAGCGATGACGATCTCGCCGCCGTCAGAGGCAGCGGCAGTGTCATTGGACGCTGTGTCAGTAGAAGCTGTTGCATCCGTGGTGGCGGATTTGGAGCCGCAGGCTGTCAGGCAGCCCAGCAGCATCACGACTGCCAGAACGAGGCTTACGAGTTTCATTGCTTTTTTCATTTTCATTTACCTCACTTTGTTCTTTTTGCTGTTTTGCTATTCAAAAAGCGGCTCTGCAAAAAGCAGAACCGCTTCGAATGCCCGGATAAGTCCGGCCCTCAGGCCGCTTCAGGGATCCAAATCCTGTCGCTTTTTGCGTTTTTAAGCTTGTACATCATAATAAGAAGCATTCCGTTTACAAGGCCCCATGCCAGTACCAGAAGTACCAACAGGCCGATAATGGGGAAAACGCGAATGCAAATGGATACAAGCACCAGAATGGAAATAGAAAAGGACACTGCCAGAATGGCAGTGTCCTTGCAGACTGCGGCAGAATCGGCCGTGCAGGCGGATGCTGCACAGCAGGTAGCCGGTGCGCAGCTGGACGCATCGGAACAAGCGGTATTCTGCTTTGCCGTGAACTGCATCATGGTGCGCACCTCCTTGAAATGATGGCCTCATTATACCCACATACTTTAGCGATGTCAAGTGCTGAAATATGAAAAATGCCTCAAATTTCGAGTTTTCTTTTGTGAATTTTTCACAACTTCAATTCTTGATTCCTGACAAGTGCCCATGTGAGAAAAACAGATGTGTACATTTTCCGTGATTTGACCTGTATTTTGTGGTTCAGGCTTGCATTTTATGCCGCTGTCTGGTATCTTATAGACATTCTTGGCGGATTTCCGTTAATTAAGGTGTGTGATTACAATGGAAAAGAAAAAACGTCGCTGGGGCGACCGGAAGGACGGTGTGCTGCTGCGCGATCTGGACGGTATGCACTTTATTACGCCGCTGATCTACCCGAACCGCTGCGACAACGAGGCCTATATCAGAGAAACGATCGACCTCACCAATATGAACGCGTATCTCAAAAAGAAAAACGAGTCGGAGACAGAGTTCCCCTACACCATGTTCCATATTATCGTGGCAGGACTCGTCAAGACGATCACGCTGCGCCCGAAGATGAACCGGTTCATTGCCAACAAGAACTTCTATCAGCGCAATGAGGTATCCATGTCCTTCGTTGTAAAGAAGCAGTTTGCGGACGAGGCGGCGGAGGCGCTGGCCGTTATTCACGCGAAGGACGAATCCAACGTCGAGTCCATCCACGAGGATCTGCGCCATCAGATCCTTGACTGCAAGGATGTCCATAAGGTCGATTCCTCGACCGACAACATGGATTTCTTCAACCATATGCCGCGCTTCCTTGGCAAGTTCCTGGTCTGGATCCTGACGCGTCTGGATATCCACGGCTGGATACCCGCCAGCATCATTGAGACAGACCCGTATTATACGACGTGTGTGATCTCCAATCTTGGCTCCATTAAGCTCAACTGCGGCTATCATCATCTGACGAACTGGGGCACCTGCTCCGTGTTCTGCATCATCGGTGAAAAATCGAAGCGCCCGGTCTATCACGAGGACGGCACGATCGAAATGCGTGAAATGCTCGATCTGGGCCTCACCATTGATGAGCGTCTGGCAGACGGCTATTATTACTCCAAGACCATCCGACTGCTCAAGAAGCTGCTGGAAAACCCGGAGCTGCTGGAAACACCGGCCAATCAGGAAGTGGAATATTGATTTTGGTGCGCGCTGCATACGCAGCGCGCATTTTTAATCCAGATGCACGACCGGGCTGCAAATGGCTTCCATGCACTGCGCTGTTTCCATGCCAAAATTGCCGCGCCGCGCAAAATCCGCAACGGAGATCATGCCGGTCAGCTTTCCATTCTGCGTGACCGGCAGTCTGCGCAGCTGCGCGCGGGACATGAGGCGCGCGGCCTTTGCCGCGTCCTCCCCTGCCTCAACAGATAAAACGCCCGCGGACATGACCTCGCTCACACGCATCTGCTCTGCCGCTTTCCCTGCCGCGACGCAGCGCAGCACGACATCGCGGTCGGTCAGAACCCCGCAAAGACGCCCATTTTCCCCCTGAACCGGCAGAACGCCGAGATTATAGCGGCTCATGAGCCGCGCGGCGACGGAAACCGGCTCCTGTGCGCCGACGCTGACGACATTTCTGGACATACAATCCTTGACCTTCATAAGACCCTCCATCATTTGAAAAGCTCCGGCAGCAAACGCTGCCGGAGCTTCTGCGTTTATGGAGATTGTAGCCGGGACTGCCGGCTGTTAAACAGCTTATTTGCCCTGCAGCTTGCGGTCGATGGCTTCCGCAGCCTTTTTGCCTGCGCCCATGGCCAGAATGACGGTCGCAGCGCCGGTAACGGCGTCGCCGCCTGCGAAGACGTTTTCACGGGTAGACATTTCGTTCTCGTCGACGATGATGCCGCCCTTTTTGTTCGTTTCGAGGCCCGGCGTGGTGGAGCGGATCAGCGGGTTCGGAGATGTGCCGAGGGACATGATGACCATATCGACATCCAGCACGAATTCGCTGCCCTCAATGGGGATCGGGCGGCGGCGGCCGGACGCGTCAGGTTCGCCAAGCTCCATCTTGATGCACTTCATGCCGCACACACGACCATCCTCACCGCCGAGGATCTCGGTCGGGTTGGTGAGCGTCAGGAACTCGATGCCCTCTTCCTTCGCGTGGTGCTGCTCTTCCAGTCTGGCGGGCATTTCGGCCTCGCCGCGGCGGTAGACGATGTACACCTTGTCGGTGCCCATGCGCTTTGCGCAGCGGGCGGCATCCATCGCGACGTTGCCGCCGCCGACGATCGCCGCTGCCTTGGAGTGCAGGATCGGCGTGTCGCTCTCTTCGAGATACGCCTTCATCAGGTTGATGCGGGTCAGGTATTCATTTGCCGAGCAGACGCCCTTGAGGGATTCGCCGGGGATGTGCATGAACATCGGAAGACCTGCGCCGGAGCCGATAAACACAGCCTTAAAGCCCATCTCAAACAGCTCGTCGATGGACAGGACCTTGCCGATGACCATGTCGGTCATGACCTCGACGCCCTGCGCCTTCAGTTTTTCAACCTCATTGGCGACGATAGCCTTCGGCAGACGGAACTCCGGAATGCCGTAGACCAGAACGCCGCCGGCAGTGTGCAACGCCTCAAACAGGGACACCGCATAGCCCTTCTTGGCAAGCAGCGACGCGCAGGTCAGGCCGGACGGGCCGGAGCCGACGACAGCGACCTTGATGCCGTTGGACTCAGCCTTTTTCGGCATGGCGTTGATGTTCTCGCGGTACCAGTCGGCGACAAAGCGCTCCAGACGGCCGATCGCGACTGGCTCGCCCTTGTTGCCGCGGACGCACTTGGATTCGCACTGCGTCTCCTGCGGACAGACACGGCCGGAAAGGGCGGGCAGCGCATTGGTATCGGTGATGATCTCATAGGCCTTTTCGAAGTTGCCCTCGGCGACCTCATGGATAAATTCGGGAATATGAATATTGACCGGGCAGCCCTCGACACAGTGCGGCTTCTTGCACTGCAGGCAGCGCTTGGCCTCATTGATGGCCATCTCAGCGGTATAACCCAGCGTGACTTCCTTGAAATTCTTATTGCGGACGTTCGGGTCCTGCTCCGGCATCGGAGTCTTGGTAGCCTGCATATTAGCCATGATGATTCCCTCCCCTTACTTGATGAGCTCTTCGCCCATCTTCTGGATGCGGCAGATATGGGTCTTGCGCTCTTCTGCTTCTCTCTCGCGGTAGACGCTGTTGCGGCTCATGAGCTCGTCATAATCGACCTTGTGGCCGTCAAAATCCGGGCCGTCGACACAGGCGAACTTCACCTCGCCGCCGACCGTGACGCGGCAGCCGCCGCACATACCGGTGCCGTCAACCATGATCGGGTTCAGCGAGACAACCGTTTTGACGCCGAACGGCTCGGTCGTCTTGGAGACAAACTTCATCATCGGGATCGGGCCGATGGCGAGGACCTCGTCATACTGGATACCGGACTCAAGCAGCTGCTGCAGCTTGACGGTCACGAAGCCGTGTTCGCCGTAGGAGCCGTCGTCGGTCATGAGGTACAGATGGTCGCAGGCCTGCTTGAACTCGTCTTCAAGAATGACGATGTCCTTGTTGCGGAAGCCGACGATCACATCGGTTTCGACGCCAGCCTCTTTAAACGCCTTTGCAGACGGATACGCGATTGCACAGCCGACACCGCCGCCGACAACGCACACGCGCTTTTTGCCCTCCACGTCCGTCGGCTTGCCAAGCGGGCCGACGAAGTCCTGAATATAGTCACCCTCGTTCAGACTGCCGAGCATCTCGGTGGACAGGCCGACCTTCTGGAAGATGATCGCAACCGTTCCCTTTTCGCGGTCATAGCCCGCAATCGTCAGCGGAACGCGCTCTGATTTCTCGTCGACACGGAAAATGATAAACTGACCGGCCTTTGCCTTGCGGGCAACGAACGGAGCTTCAATCTCCATATACGTTACGGCAGCGTTCAGTTCCTTCTTGCGCACGATTTTGTACATAACTTGTTCATCCCTTCAAATCATCAGTAATTTCTTGTTCGTTCTGATAATCCAACGTTATTAGTATAACACATCTTCCATTCTGTTGTAAACAAGAAAATCGATAAAAAAATACCGATACATTCCATGTTACGAATTAGCTTATACCATTTATGATATATCGCATCCGAATTCGGAATGAATTACGACATTGTCGGATCGGACGTTTTTCCACGCAAATCCAGATACCAGCGCGGCAGGTGCAGCAGGCGCAGGTTCTGGCTGAAGGCCTGCAAGGAACGCAAGCGTTCCGACCAGCTGCTCCGGCGTGCAGCGCTCCCGCAGCGCTCCGAGGTCCAGCGATTTTTCCCGCTTGCTCAGCCGCCGTCCGTCCGGCGCAAGCAGCAGCGGAACGTGATAGTATGCAGGTGTTGGAAACCCAAGTGTCTTTTGCAGCCACACCTGACGCGGCACGGAGCTCAGCAGATCGCGCCCCCGGACGACCTCTGTGACGCCGCCTGCCGCGTCATCGGTCACGACCGCAAGCTGATAGGCGTATACGCCGTCAGAGCGGCGGATAATAAAATCGCCGCAGTCCCGCGCAAGATTTTCGGTGTACGCGCCTTGAAGACCGTCCTGTACCGTTATGGAGGTATCTGGTACGATCACGCGCCACGCGGGCGCTCTGGTTTTCGCCGCGCGCTCTGCCTCTGTCAGGCTCCTGCAGGTTCCAGCATAGATCACATTGCCGTCTGACGCGTGCGGCGCGGAGGCCGCGTGCAGCTCGGCGCGGGAGCAATAGCACGGATAGACCAGCCCGAGCGCACGCAGCCGTTCAAATTCCGCATGATAGGCGTCTGCCCGCATGGACTGCGGCGTCTGTTCCTCGTCCCAGTCAAGGCCGAGCCAGTCCAGATCGCGCTTGAGCGTTTCAATATAGTCCGGCCTGCACCGATCCGGGTCCAGATCCTCAATGCGCAGCAGCATCCGCCCGTTCCGGCTTCGCACGGAAAGCCAGGCCAGCAGCGCGGAAAACACATTTCCAAGGTGCATCCTGCCGCTGGGGCTGGGCGCAAATCGTCCGGTCAGCATATTGGGCATTCCCTCCCCCGAAAAAACGGCAGGGACTCCCCTGCCGTTTGGATTATAATTGATAGATCCGGCGGTATTCTTCATAATACCGCTCGTACATATCGGATTTGAGCTCCTTGAGGCTGTTCAGATACTCGTGCGTATCGAACGAATCCGACTCCAGCTCGATCAGAGCAACCGCGATGTTGGAGCAGTGATCTGCGACGCGCTCATAGTTTGTCAAAAGATCGTTGAACACAAAGCCCTGTCCAAGTGTGCAGAGTCCCTTTTGCAGGCGGTCGACATGGTGGAGCTTCATCTCGTCGCAGAGATTGTCGATCAGCTCTTCAAGCGGCTCGACGCGGGCGGCAAGCTGCAGATCGTTATTGACGAACGAGCGGATCGCCGTGGACAGAATCTCTGTCAGAGCGGCCTCCATGACCTCCAACTCGTGCGCCGCCGCCTCGGAGAAGGACAGGTTCTTTTCGTGCAGCTCCTTCGCAGCCTCGGCAATATTCAGGGCGTGGTCGGAAATACGCTCGAAATCAGAGATCGTATGCAGGAATTTGGATACTTCTGCGTTCTGCTTGACTGTCATTTCTCGCTCGGTGACCTTGACGAGATAGGTGCCGAGTTTGTCCTCATACCGGTCTACAGAGTTCTCCAGATCCTCAACCAGCTTGAACTGTTCGTTGGAATAGCCATGCAGCAGCGCAACTGCCTCGACAAAATTCCGCTTGGCCTCCTCGGCCATGGCGTTGATGGTCAGGCGGCTCTGCTCGATGGCGAGCGCGGGATGCTGGATGAAGCGTTCTTCAAGCCGCATGGCCTCCGGCTCGACCTCCTTCTGCTGCGGCTTGTCGCGCACCAGGAAGTTGACGGTCTTTTCGATCTGCTTTGTAAACGGCAGCAGCGCGACGACCTTGATGAAACGGAACACCGTATTGACAAACGCAATGGATACGCTGGTCATGATACGGTCGGCAAACGGGAAGCGGATCAGCGCGTCAAGCGTATAATAAATCGCCGCAAAGAGGATCACGCCCGTGACCTCGGCGACCAGATAAACCATGGCCGTCCGTTTGCCGTCGACAGACGCGCCGATGGCGGACAGCAGCACCGGCATGGCCGCGCCGATGGCAATGCCCATGATGATGGGAAGCGCTATGGAAAAATCAATGATGCCGGTCGACGCGAGCGCCTGCAAAATGCCGACTGCGGCAGACGCGGACTGCAGCACGCAGGTAAACAGCGTACCGAAGAGGATGCCGAGGAACGGATTGGAGAAGGACGTCAGGATGCGGATAAAGGTCGGGTCCTCGCGCAGCGGCGAAACGGCGGCGGACATTGTGGACATACCGAACATCAGGACCGCGAAGCCCATCAGGATATCGCCGATGTGCTTTTTGGCCGGGTCCTTTGCCGCCATACGCAGAACGATGCCGATGACCGAGATCACGCCCGTGAGCGTCGCCGTGGAGAACAGGTCGAGCCAGCCTCCGGTCGAGCCGATGTCGGAAAGACAGATGATCCAGCCCGTGATGGACGTACCGAGGATCGCGCCCAGCACGATGGAAATGGCCTGCCGCACCTTCATCATACCGGAGTTGACAAAGCCGACGATCATGACCGATGTGGCGGACGAGGACTGGATCACCGCCGTTACGCCGGCGCCCAGCAGAAAGCCCTTGATGGGATTGCCGGTCAGCCGGTACAGAATCAGCTCCAGTTTATTACCCGCGACCTGCTTCAGTCCGTCCCCCATCAGGGCCATGCCGAACAAAAACAGCGCGATGCCGCTCAGCAGCGAGATCACATTCGAAATACCCACGCATAACATCCTCTCTGTTTGTTAATTGTATGTTAAATTACGAAGATTAAATGTTATGTATCTTTTATCTTAAATTCATGTTAAATCTTGCTTTTTCTTTACATTTCACGTAAACTTAACATAAAGAGGAACGACGATTTTACATTTCTGCTTTATTGTATTCGCAAAAGGAGTGGTTCAGATGATCTATTTACTGGAAGACGACGATTCCATCCGCAAGCTTGTGCTCTACGGACTGGACAGCCAGGGCTTTCAGTCAAAGGGCTTTGCGCTTCCTTCGGAATTCTGGCGGGCTTTGGACACAGAGCTTCCGGAGCTGGTGCTGCTCGATATCATGCTGCCGGAAGAAGATGGCCTGTCCATCCTGAAAAAGCTGCGCGCGCGGCCTGCGACCAAACGCCTGCCCATCATTATGCTGACGGCGAAAAATTCGGAATACGACCGCGTGATCGGACTTGACCACGGCGCGGACGACTTTGTTTCCAAGCCGTTTTCCATGCTGGAGCTGATCGCGCGCATCCGCGCAGTCCTGCGCCGAGCAGAGCCTGCGCAGACGAGCGGCGATTTTTCGCTCGGCCTGCTGTTCGTCTCCCCTGACCGCCATGAGGTCAAGGTCGGCGGCAAGGACGTGATGCTGACCAACAAGGAATTTGAGCTTTTGTGCCTGCTGCTGCGCAACAAGGGCATCGTATTGACGCGCGCAACGCTGATGGACCGCGTCTGGGGCTTTGAGTCCGAACGGGAAAACCGGACGCTGGACGTGCATATCCGAACGCTGCGCGTCAAGCTCGGCGAAGCGGGCAGCTATATCGAGACGGTGCGCGGCATCGGCTATAAGATCGGAGGTGAGGATCTGTGACGGCCAAGATATTTCGAAACGCGTTTTTGATCGGGTTTACCGTTCTGCTTGCCTGTATTTTGCTCTTTTTCTTCATTATGTACTCGAACTATCAGGCGCAGGCATATGACATTCTGGAGGTCGAAGCCGAGCACATTGCGGAGGGGATGCAGATCTGCGGCGGCGAAGAGTATCTCGCCGCGATGCAGTCTGACGAGCGCATCACGTGGATCGCGCCGGACGGCTCTGTGCTCTATGACAATATGGCGGACGCCGATACGATGGAGAATCACCTTCAGCGCCCGGAGGTGCAGGAGGCCTTCGAGACGGGAAGCGGACGGTCTGACCGCTATTCCTCCACGATTCTGGAAAAGAACAACTATTACGCGCGTTTGCTGAAGGATGGGACGGTTCTCCGCGTGGCCGGAAAGCAGACGAGCGTAGCGGCCATGGCGCTGATGCTGGTGCAGCCGTCTTTATGGATTGTTGTGCTGGTGCTGGTGCTGTGCGGACTGCTTGCCATGCGGCTGGCCAAGCAGATTGTCCGGCCCATCAACGCCATCAATCCCGATAATCCGAACGCCACGCCGACCTATCCGGAGCTTCAGCCGCTGATCTCCCGCCTGCAGGAGCAGAACCGCACCATCCGCACGCAGCTGAGTGAGCTGTCAACGCGGCAGCGCGAGTTTGACGCGATCACGGAGAATATGCGCGAGGGCTTTCTGATCGTTGACGATAAGTGCAACATTCTCTCCAGCAACCGCAGCGCACTGCGTCTGCTGGGGATTGACGGGACGCCGAAGCCTGAAAATCTGCATCAGGCCGTCTGCTCCGGTGAGCTTCTGACGCTGGTCGATGCTGCGCTGGATGGAACGCGCGGTGACGAGGAGCTTTCCTTCGGCGGCGGCACGTGGCAGCTGTATGCCAATCCGGTCATTACCGGCAGCCGCGTGACGGGCGCGATCTTGATCTTCATGGACGTGACCGAGCGCGAACAGCGTGAGGCGCTGCGCCGCGAATTCTCGGCCAATGTTTCGCATGAGCTGAAAACGCCGCTGACCTCCATCACCGGCTTTGCCGAGCTTATGAAGGAGGGGATGGTCCCGAAGGAAAAGATGCAGGAATTCTCCGGCGACATTTACCGGGAATCCCGCCGTCTGATCGATCTGGTCGACGACATCATCCAGCTTTCCCGGCTGGACGAGGGCACGGCAAACTTCGCAAAAACGCCGGTCGACCTGTATGTGCTGGCGGGCGGCGTGATCGAGAGCCTCCGCCCCGTCGCGCAGCGGCAGAATATCACGCTCAGTCTCTCCGGGCAGCACGCCGTAATTCAGGGTGTCGAGCAGCTTTTACAGGAAATGGTCTATAACCTCTGCGACAACGCGATCAAGTATAACGTTCCGGGCGGCAATGTCGCTGTTTCTGTCTGGCAGAATGGACCGACGACCACGCTTTCCGTCGTGGATACCGGCATCGGCATTCCCTACGCTGACCAGAGCCGCGTGTTTGAGCGCTTCTACCGCGTCGATAAGAGCCACTCCAAGGAGGTTGGCGGCACTGGTCTTGGCCTCTCCATTGTCAAGCACGCCGCACAGTACCACGGCGCGAAGATCGAGCTCAAGAGCGATCCCGGCAAGGGCACGGCGATTGCCGTCAACTTCACCGCTGCAAAATGACCGTGAATTCTGATAGGGCCGCTGCTTCGGCAGCGGCCTCTTTCGTACATTTTCCCGATCCTGCCTGAATCGCCCATTTTTCGCTTGCATCGCGGCTTTTAATCCGGTAAAATACCGGTATCTGTTCTTTGGAGGCGTTTTATGCACGAATTGACGTTTGCTTCCACCGCACTGATGATCTGTGTCGCGGCTGGGGCTTATCTGGCGGGCTGCTGCAACGGCGCAATCATCACGTCGTTCCTGTTTTACAGGGATGACATTCGCAGGCACGGCAGCCACAACGCGGGGCTGACCAATTTCTACCGCGTATACGGCGAAAAATTCGCGATCTGCGTCATACTGGTCGATATGCTCAAGGCATTTGTCGCAGTAAAGCTCGGCTCGGCTGTATTCGACGCGTATCTGGGACTCCGGCTGGAGGGCGAGTATTTTTCCGCCCTGTTCTGCGTAATTGGACACATTTTCCCTGCGTTCTATTCCTTTAAGGGCGGCAAGGGCATTCTTTGCAGCGGCACGCTCCTGCTGCTGCTGGACTGGCGCATTGCGGCGGTCGGCTGGGGACTGTTTGCGCTGCTGTGGCTCACAACGCGGTATGTCTCGCTCGGATCTGTATCGGGTGCAGTCAGCTTCCCGGTCACAACACTGATCTTCTGTCCGGGGAATTGGACGGTGTTTGTGCTGTCGCTTCTCATCGCGGCGCTCGTGATCTGGGCACATCGGGAAAATATCAGCCGTCTGCTGCACGGCACGGAATCTCGGTTCCGCTGGCACACAGACGCACCCTGAACGTATCGACCGATTTTCAGACAGAGAGGTTTCCCATGATTATCGACTTCCACACGCACACATTCCCGGATCAGATCGCGGCCTCGGCCGTTGCGCGCCTGTCTGACAGGGCGAATATTCCCGCGTATTCCAGCGGTACGGCGGGCGGCCTGCTGCTGGCAGAACGGGCGGCAGGCGTTGACCGTTCGATCATTCTCCCGGTCGCCACGAAGCCGGAGCAAGTGCATCATATCAACGATGCAGCCGCCGCGCACAATGAGCACGCGTTTGTCACCAATATGTTTTCCTTCGCCTGCATCCACCCCGATTATGAGGACTGGAAGCAGGAGCTTGACCGCATTGCGGCACGGAATATGCGCGGGATCAAGCTTCACCCGGCCTATCAGCAGACCGATCTGGACGATCCGAAGTACCTGCGCATTTTAGAGCGTGCAGGCGCGCTTGGGCTGATCGTTGTGACGCACGCGGGTTTTGACATCGGCTTCCCAGGCTGCCGGTGCTGTACGCCGGAAAAGGCGAGAAACGCGCTTCAAGAGGTCGGCCCCGTAACGCTGGTGCTGGCGCATATGGGTGGCTGGCGCTGCTGGGATGCGGTTCCGGAGCTGCTTGCAGATACCACGGCTCTGCTGGACACGGCCTTCTCGCTCCGTCCGGCAGAGGCGGAGGAGGGCGATCCCCAATGGCTCTCGGATGAGGCGTTTGTGAACCTTGTCCGCACGTTCGGCGCGAAGCGTATTCTGTTCGGCACAGACAGCCCATGGGCTGACCCGCAGGCGGAGCTGCAGCATATCCGCGCACTTCCCCTCTCGGATGAAGAAAAAGCGGCCATCCTCGGCGGAAACGCCAAGCGGCTGCTGCGAATCTGATTGCTAACTGCATATTAAAAAAACGGAGAAAACCGGCAGCGGTTTTGGCGTGTGCCGATAAGGCAGTAATTTGAGATAACTGCAAAATTGGCATCTGCCGGGCAGGATTGGACAACAAAAACAGGCGGCACTCAGCTTCGGTTGGGCGCCGCCTGTTTTGCACATATAAGGGTAGAAAATCACCGATTTTCCGCTCGGATACTTAGTCCAATACGATGTCCTTTTTCTTTCCGTTCTTCTTTCTCGGATACTGCCGGATACGGGTGACAAAATCCAGATTGATAATCTCCAGTTCTCCCGTCTTCTTCTCTATGACCATACCGCCGTCGTCAATTTTTTTTATCACTCCCTGTACGCTGCCGTCATTTGAAGTGATCGTATAAATGATGCACTCTTCGCCGATAAGCCGTTTTGCCAGTTCTTTCATTTCACTGTTCTCCTTGTTCTGCTTTTTTTGATTCAAAATATGCCTGACTGCTGCCAGTCTCCTTTGCCGCATGATCCATGGGATAATCACAAGAAGGAACAGGGCAAGCAAAATGAGGTAAAGACTGTCCATTTGCGCATCCCTCCCAATTTATATTCAGGAGATTCTATTTCCTGCTTCGGAATATCGCATTGCTTCTTTACAGTACATCGATATATTTACAGCCCAAATAAGGCATACAGTAAATGAGGGCAGGAATCCAATGTCGAACACAAGCGCACAGACCGCAAGCACGATCGCCAAAACCGTACACACCGCATTTGTTGCGGAGTATGCTTTGAACGCACACTTGCCGATCATAATTTTTTCGGCTTCATCGCAGTCGTCAATCCACTTTTTTTGAAATCTCATATCGTAGACGGACGCTTTCTTTTCGGGATTCATTTGCTTAGTTGTATCTACGCACTTTTGCTGAAAGAGGATCGCTTCAATCATAATAGCGAAGAAAGAGACGATACCGATGAAAAATACAATGGTTTTCTCCATGTCGTCAAATATTGCAAAACCTCCCGAATAGGATGCCGCGATCAGAAAATAGGCGACGATAAAGCTTGCGCTCGCGATCCAAATTACGACAGACAACTTTCGGTCAATAGTATCCGAGATAGCCTCATCCTCGCCATCCCACGCAGCGAGCAATTTCTTTGCACTCCGATAAATCGGGAGGCAGAGTACAGGCACGATGATTGCTATCGCAACCATCAGCCACGGAGCAATGTGCGTTCCGAAAAACGCTCCCGTTTCTTTCATCATGCCGACCAGTTCATCCATCCCTCCTTTTGCCGCACCATAACCGGAGTAATAGCCGATTACACCGCCGACAATCGCACATACGACCGCAAAAAGCAAAAACTTAGGCAGAGCTTTTCGATTTGCCTCTTTGATTTCGTCATTTTTCATTTTCCGTTTCCTCCTGTAAATAGAAGACTTCTTCAACCGTAACGCCGCATACCTTTGCGATCGTCAGAGCAAGTGTAACGGACGGCGAATAATCGCCGCGCTCGATCAGGCTGATCGTTTGCCGTGATACGCCGCATAAGCGCCCCATTTCCTGCTGATTCACATTCAGGATCGCCCTGAATACTTTCAAGCGATTTTGCAGTATCATGCAGCACCTCCGTCTGACGATTTTACTTGTCTTAATGACAACTATCATTGTCATGTTGTATTATACTCTTGTTATTTGAATCTGTCAAGTTGTTTTGAAAAAGTGAGGGATAAAGTTCGTTGCCTTGCCCTCCGCTGTCAGTAGAATGGCGTGTTCTGCAGTTCGATCTTTATCTGGGGTCACCTAGGATGAACTGCTAAAAGCGGAACAGGCATGATCGAATCATGCCTGTTCCGAGAAGTTTGAATTTTACTGTCTTACCGGCAGGGGGCCTTTCTCCGTTCTTTTTTATCCGTTTTCCAGACTCATCGTCGCGTAGGCGTTGAGATCCTGACCGGCGCGTTTTCCGGCCATGTATTCGTAATAGCCCTGCGCGCCGATCATGGCGCCGTTGTCGCCGCAGAGGCTGAGGGGCGGCATACACAGGCGGACGCCGAGCCGCTGTGTTTCGCGCGTGAACTCGCCCCGAATGCGGGAATTGGCAGCGACGCCGCCCGCGATGGCAAGCGTTTTGTAGCCAGTTTCCTTCAATGCCTGCATCGTCCGCGGCACGAGCATATCACTGACCGCCTTGGAAAACGACGCGCAAAGCGACGGGATATCCAGAGCCTCACCGCGCTGCTCATGCGTGTGAATAAGGTTCAGCGCCGCTGTTTTAAGACCCGAAAAGGACATATCGAGCGGATTTCCGCTGAGCTTCGTATGCGGCATGGGATATTTTGTTTCGTCGCCGGTCTGCGCCGTTTTGTCAAGTACAGCGCCGCCGGGATACGGCATACCGATCACGCGGGCGATCTTGTCAAAGCACTCCCCTGCCGCGTCGTCGCGCGTTGTGCCCATGATGTGAAATTTTGTGTAATCCTGCACGTCAACAATCAGCGTATGCCCTCCGGAGACGACGAGGCAAAGAAACGGCGGCTCCAGATCGGGATACGCCAGATAATTGGCCGCGATATGCCCCCGGATATGGTGAACCGGAACGAGCGGCACGCCGAGGCTGTACGCCGCCGCTTTCGCGAAATTCACACCCACCAGCACCGCGCCGATCAGCCCCGGCGCATAGGTCACGGCAATCGCATCGATCTCCTGCCGCGTTATGGACGCGCGGGAAAGCGCCTCGTCTGCCAGCGCGTAAATTGCTTCAATATGCTTGCGCGAGGCCAGCTCCGGCACAACGCCGCCGTAAAGCCGGTGCAGTGCGACCTGTGAGGCGATACAGTCCGTCAAAACTGTTCTTCCGTCCTCCACGACAGCGACGGCAGTTTCGTCACAGGAGGATTCCACGGCAAGAATTTTCATTTCAGTTCCTTTCTGAGAATGCGTGCATCCTCTTTGGGGTGTTGGTAATAGTTTTTCCGCAGGCCGATCTGCTCAAAGCCGAGCGAGTCATAGAGCGCGATTGCGGGCGCGTTGGAATCCCGGACCTCGAGCGTCAGGGCCGACGCCAGCATCTGTCTTCTCAGCGCCTTACACAGCGCAAGAACGAGCGCACGGCCAACGCCCCTCCGGCGATAATCCGGATGGACCGCAATGTTCATCATATCGGATTCGCCCAGAACGGTTTGGCTGCCAATATAGCCAGCGACGGTATCGCCGTCTACGGCGCAGAGCCAGAGACTCAGCGGGTTCTGCAGCTCACGTACAAGAATTGACTCCGGCCAGGGGTCAGAAAAGCAGGCAATTTCCAGCGCGGCGATCTGCGCAAGATGCTCCGGCTCCATCGGTGTTATGGTAAGTTCCGTCATGTTCTTTACTTTGCCTCATACCAGCTCGCGCCGGACTTCGCTTCCGCCAGCAGCGGGACCTTCAGCTGCACGACGTTTTCCATCTCGGCGGTCACAATTTTTTTGACCTGCTCTGCTCCCTTGACCGGGCACTCGACGATCAGCTCGTCGTGCACCTGCAAAACGAGCCGCGCCTTGAGCTTCTGCCTTCGGAGCGCCGCGTCGACGCGAATCATGGCCAGCTTGATGATATCCGCCGCCGTACCCTGAATGGGGGTGTTGAGCGCAACGCGCTCACCGAACGAGCGGATATTGAAGTTGCTGCTTTTGAGCTCCGGCAGCTCACGGCGGCGGCCAAAGAGCGTGGTCACATAGCCATCCCGCTTCGCCTGCTCGACAATTTCATGCATATAGGTCCGGACGCCTGCATAATGCGCCAGGTAATTGTCGATATACTGCCGCGCTTCCTTGCGCGTGACGCCGATGTCCTCGGAGAGGGAGAACTCCGAAATGCCGTATACGATACCGAAATTGACGGCCTTTGCGTGGCGGCGCATGAGCGGCGTGACCTGCTCAGGCTCCACGCCGAAGACCTGTGCAGCCGTCGCGGTGTGGATATCAAAGCCGGAGCGGAACGCCTCCTGCATGGTTTTGTCGTCCGCGATATGCGCCAGCACGCGCAGCTCGATCTGGCTGTAATCCGCGTCAACGAAGACGCAGCCGTCGCTTGGCACGAACATCCGGCGGATCTCGCTGCCAAGCTCCGTGCGGACGGGGATATTCTGAAGGTTCGGATCTGTCGAGGACAGGCGGCCCGTGGCCGTGACAAGGTTCTGGAAGGTGGTGTGAATGCGCCCGTCGTCCGCGATCTGCTTGACAAGCCCGTCGGCATACGTGCTTTTGAGCTTTGTCATGGCACGGTAATCGAGAATCGCCTCAATGATCGGGTGCTTGCCCTTGAGCTTTTCGAGCACATCCGCGTTTGTCGAATAGCCGCTCTTCGTCTTCTTGCCTGCGGGCAGTCCCAGCTCGTCAAACAGGATCTCACCAAGCTGCTTCGTAGAATTGATATTGAATTCGCGCCCGGCGAAATCGAAAATGGTCTGCTGGGCCGCTTCAATGCGGCTTTGCAGCATATTTCCAAACGAGATCAGGGCCATCTGGTCAGCCTTGACGCCCGCATATTCCATCTCGGCCAGTACCCGGCAGAGCGGCAGCTCGATCTCATAATAGAGCTTTTCCATGCCGTTCTGCGCAAGCTTTTCCGGCAGCGCTTCATACAGTGCCGCGACCGCAGACGCCTCCGCAAGCCGATTGCACACCCGTGCAGCCTCTTCGCCGACCTCGTCCTTGTCCGCGCGGCCGATCTCAAAGCCGAGCAGATGCGTGACCACGCGGTCAAGGTCGTAGCTTCCCTGTGTCGCGTCGAGATCGTAGGCGGCCAGCGCGGTATCGAAAATGAAGCTCTCCGCCGGGTATCCAACCTCCAGCAGGCGGCGCATGAGCGGCTTGCAGTCGTGCGTGACCTTCTTGACGGACACGCCGAACAGGGTTGACATAAATTTTGTACTTTCCAGCGCGTCCCCGCAGAAATAATAGCCGCTTTCATCCGTATTGACCGCAATTGCAGATAAATCCGGTTCTGCAATCAGATTTACATAATGTTCTTTCTGGAAGGATGCCGCAAGCGTCTCGGCGCGGGCGGCGTCGCTTACGACCTCGCTTGTGCAGACGCCATCGATCATGCCGTTCTCCGCTGTCTCCTGCGGCGCGTGCAGGCCGTACCGGGCAATGAGCCGCGTGAACTCCAGACGGGCAAACAGCTCGTATAGAGCTGCTTCGTCATACGGCTGTACAAGGCAAGCTTCCGGCGAAAACTCGATCGGCGCTTCGCAGCGGATTGTCGCCAGATCGTAGGACAGATACGCGCTGTCCCTCCCCTGTTCGAGCTTGGCACGCAGCTTTTCCTTGACCGCATCCAGATGTGCGTACACGCCGTCCAACGTGCCGTAGTCCAGCAGCAGCTGCGTCGCCGTCTTCGGGCCGACGCCCGCAACGCCGGGGATATTATCTGAGCTGTCGCCCATGAGCGCCTTCAGGTCGATCAGATGAATGGGCTCAAAGCCATATTCCTCACGGAATTTTGCGGGATCATAGTTAACTGCGACGGTCTGGGACAGCTTGGACGAGACGAGCTTGACCGTCACGTGTTCATCGATCAGCTGCAAAGAATCCCGGTCGCCGGTGACGATCACGCAGTCCCAGCCCGCATGGCCACAGCGTTTTCCAATCGTGCCGATCACATCGTCGGCTTCCCAGCCCTCGCATTCAAAAATCGGGATGCGCATGGCCCGCAGCACATCCTTCATAACGGGCATCTGCATGGCAAGCTCGTCCGGCATGGGATGGCGCGTGGCCTTATAGCCGTCATATTTCAAATGGCGGAATGTTGGCGCTTTAAGGTCAAACGCGACGCAGAGCGCGTCCGGCTTTTCGTCCGCGCGCAGCTTTTCCAGAATATTCAGAAAGCCATAAATGGCATTTGTAAAGAACCCGTCTCTGGTCGTCAGTGCACGGACGCCATAATAGGCGCGGTTGATGACGCTGTTTCCGTCGAGAACCATCAGCTTCATGGGCGTAAACTCCTTTGCATTTCTTTGATTAGTTTACCACATTTCCGCCCTTCTTTCAAGAAAGGCGCTTCTTCCGGTTGACGGTTTTTCGTGAAAAGATTATACTAGGGTGTATCTGAAAACTCCCAACGCACCCGGACAGCGGGCCTTTTTGCGGTGCGCCGCGTCATTTTTCCTTGAAATACGTCAGTATTCCTGCGAAAAAATGTCTTGCGCAACGCAAAAATCCCTCGCTGCCGGTCACATCATGAGTTTTCAGATACACCCTAAAGAAAAAAGAAAAGGAGCATTTCGATATGATCTACTCTTCGAAGGACATGGAATCCCGCGCCGTTCTGGATACGGCGGCAAAGATCTGCGCCGCAGCGCGCACCGCGCCGAAAACCAGAGGCATGGACGGCCTCGTGACCTGCGTTTTAACGGGCGAGGATAAAAGCCAGCTGGCCACGCAGATGCGGAAGCTGGCCGACGGGCTGGATTATGCGTTCTTTAACCGTGACGCAGATAACGTTGACGCGTCCGACGCTGTGGTGCTTTTCGGAATGGAGGAGGTGCGGCGCGGGCTTGACGCGGGCTGTCAGTACTGTCACTTCGAAAGCTGCGCCGACTGTACAGAAAAGGACGGCCTGTGCGCGTGGGATGCCATCGATATCGGCATCGCCATCGGCTCCGCCGCTGCCGCAGCAGCCGACGCGCGCGTCGACAGCCGCGTGATGTTCTCCGTTGGCCGTGCGGCAAAAAGCCTCGGCCTGCTCGGAGAAAAGGCTTCGCTGGTGCTTGGCCTGCCCCTCAGCATCAGCGGAAAGTCCCCGTTCTTCGACCGGAAGCCGAAGAAATAAGCCGCCGACCCCACAGAATTATATTGCCATCACGTATACCTGACAGGGATTCCATTCATCCCATAATGTCGGAAATACCTCAAATTCCTGAAAGCCGAGCGACAGGTAAAACCGGTTCGTACTGTCATATTCCGCATATCTTCCCATCTGCACGGTTTTTACCTGAATAAAGGAGTATCCAGCTTTGCCTGCCGCTTCTCTTGCTTGTTGAAACAGCTCACGGCCAATCCCCTGACGGTGATATTCCTTCAATACGCCCATCACGTATAATTCGACGGTAGCCTTTCCTGTTTCTTTCAGATACAAAAATCCCACGGGCTTGTCTGCGTCATAGGCGCAGAAGAATTGTTTATCGCCGCTTTCTGTGATGTAATCCTCCCTTGCCTCTGGGATACCGAACCATTCCGGAAGCGCTTCCAGAATGCTCCGCGTCACAGCCTGTTTTTCGGTGCTGTTTGTCAGCTGGCATATTTTCATTAGCTACTCCTGTAAATCCAGATTGGATAATCTTTTGATGCGCAAACCCGGAGCAAATGCTCCGGGTTTTGTTTGATCAGATGTGCTTCCACTTTGCGCCGCCGGGGATATCGGTGATCTCGATGCCCTGCGACTTGAGTTCGTCGCGGATACGGTCGGCCTCGGCGAAGTTTTTTGCCTTTTTCGCGTCATAGCGTGCCTGGATCTGCGCGGTCACAGCGGGATCGTCACTGCCATCCTCGCAGAAGATGGAATACGCACCTGCGGCAGGCTTTTCAGCCGCATTGCGCTTGCGGATCTCATCTGCCTTTTTGCACAGGTCAAGGCTCAGTACCTTGTCGAAATCATCAAGGACGAACAGCTTCGTCGCGTCGTTGGTCTTGTATTTGAGCACGTCGTACAGTGCTGTAATCGCAAGAGAGGTATTCAGATCATTGCCGAGCGCGGCGTTGAATTTCTCGCGCAGTGCGGACACGGCAGCCTCGTCGATCTCGCCGTCGCCGGGCTTCAGCGCAGCGATTTTCGTCAGCAGCTTCTGATACGTTCCGGCAGCATTGTCAAGGTTTTCCCATGTGAAGACCAGATTGCGGCGGTAGTGGCTCTGCAGGCAGAACAGGCGGTAGCACAGCGGGTCGTAGCCCTTCTGCTCCAGTAGGGATACCGTCAGGAATTCGCCCTTGGATTTGGACATTTTGCCGCTGGCGGTGTTCAGATGCATAACGTGCATCCAATAATTGCACCAGTGGTGGCCGATATAGCTCTCAGACTGCGCGATCTCGTTCGTATGGTGCGGGAATGCGTTGTCGATGCCGCCGCAGTGGATGTCGAGGTGTTCGCCCAGATATTTGAGCGAAATGCCGGTGCATTCGATGTGCCAGCCCGGATAGCCGACGCCCCACGGAGAATCCCACTTGAGCGCCTGATCCTCAAACTTGGATTTTGTGAACCAGAGCACGAAGTCGTTCTTGTTGCGCTTGTTCGTATCCTCCTCGACGCCCTCGCGAACGCCGACGGCGAGGTCTTCCTCTTTGTGCTCGTTGAAAATGTAGTATTTTTCAAGCTTGGAGGTATCGAAATACACGTTTCCGCCCTCGATATAGGCGTAGCCGGTGTCAATGAGCTTGGTAATGATCTTGATATATTCGTCAATGCAGCCTGTGGCGGGCTGAACGACGTCGGGCTTCTTGATGTTGAGCTTGCGGCAGTCCTCGAAGAACGCGTCGGTGTAGAACTGTGCGATCTCCATGACCGTTTTGTGCTCGCGGCGGGCGCCCTTGAGCATCTTGTCCTCGCCCTCATCTGCGTCGGAGGTCAGATGGCCGACATCCGTGATATTCATAACGCGCTTCACGGGATAGCCCGCGTAACGGAGGTATTTTTCCAGCACATCCTCCATGATATAGCTGCGCAGATTGCCGATGTGTGCAAAGTGATAGACCGTCGGGCCGCAGGTATACATTTTGACCAGCTTCGGGTCATAGGGGACAAATTCTTCCTTTTTGTGTGTAGCAGAGTTGTAAAGATACATCGTCAAGTCTCCTTTTTCGTATCGTTGATCTGTTCTTCCAGCAGCGCCATGCGGCGCTTGAGTTCTTCGATTTCCAGCATGACCGGGTCCGGCGTGTGAATATGGTCGAGCTTATCGCCGCAGAGCCGGACGATCCGGCCCGGAACGCCGACGACCGTCGCCCCCTCCGGCACCTCGCGCAGTACTACAGCGTTTGCCGCAATGCGGGCGTTGTCGCCAACGCGGAACGGGCCAAGCACCTTTGCGCCGGAGCCGACCATGACGTTGTTGCCGAGCGTCGGATGGCGCTTGCCGATATCCTTGCCCGTGCCGCCGAGCGTTACGCCCTGATAGAGCAGGCAGTCGTCCCCGATCTCGGCGGTTTCGCCGATCACGATGCCGGTTCCGTGGTCAATGACCAGACGACGGCCAATGGTCGCGCCGGGATGGATCTCGATTCCCGTCCACATCTTCGACCACTGCGAGATCGCACGGGCGATGAAAAAGCAGCGCCGCAGGTAAAACCAATGCGCGATCCGGTAGTCGATGGTCGCGTGCAGGCCGTTATACAGCAGCATGACCTCAATGGCAGACCGTGCGGCAGGGTCATTTTTCTTATATGCCCGGATATCCTCCAATAAATGCAAATGAAGCTCCTCCAATATAAAAACCCGCCTCCTGACTGCTCAAGAGGCGGGTCAAAAAACTCGCGGTTCCACTCTGATTTCTTGCTCTGGCTGTAACGTCAGCCTGCACGGGGTCTCCCCTCGCTCCCGAACGCACGTTCCCGCATCGCCTTTGCCCCCGTTTGCAGCCGACGGCGGAGACTCTCTGAAAAAGCGGAGCAGCGGTACTCTTTTCGATCAACGCGATATTGAATTTTCTTGGGAAATCATATCATTGGAGCAGGAAAAAGTCAAGCCTTCTTCGCAAGACCGAGGCAGGCCCAGTTTTTGCAGAAATACTCCACGCCGGAATAGACCGTTGTGACCAGAATGACGATATTCACGACCAGATCCAGCGTCGGAAGATTCGGCAGCACCATCATGGCGATCAGACCGACCATCGTGCAGGAGGTCTTGATCTTGCCGCTCCATCCGGCAGCGATGACAGTTCCGTTGCTGGCCGCGACCATGCGCAGACCGCTGATGGCAAATTCGCGCGCGATCACGATGAACACGACCCAGGACGGCATCCGACCCCAGCCGACGAAGATCATCATGCAGGCCGTCACCAGCAGCTTATCGGCCAGCGGGTCGAGGAATTTGCCGAAATCGCTGACCTGATTGTAGTGGCGGGCAATATAGCCGTCCAGAAAATCGGAAATGCTGGCGATCACAAAGACCGCAACAGCGGCCCAGCGCAGCCAGTCCGCGCCGTTCGCTGACAGCAGCATCAGAACCATGTAGACCGGGATCAGCACCACACGGACAAGGGTAATTTTACTCGCAGTCGTCATTGTATTCTTCCTCCAGTACGCCGGCAAGCTCTCCGTCGTAGGTATCCACAACGTGGATGTCTACAAAATCGCCGGTCTTAATGTGTTTTTCCGCTGTGAACCAGATCTTCCCGTCAATGTCGGGAGAATCGGCATAGGTTCTGCCGTAATAGCTGTCCTCGTCCGGGTCATAGCCCTCGCAGAGCACCTGCATGACCTGACCGACACAGGACTCGTTATAGTCGTCCATAATGCGCGACTGAATCTCCGCAACCTGCTCTGCGCGCTGCTTGGCGATCTCGGTATCAGGATATTCCATTTCGGCTGCGCGTGTGCCCTCTTCGGGCGAAAACGCGAACGCACCGACGCGTTCAAGCTTGTATTCCTTCAGGAAATCGCACAGCTGTGCAAATTCTGCCTCGCCCTCGCCGGGAAGACCGGTAATGAGGCTCGTGCGGAGCACAAGGCCGGGGATCTCATGGCGGAGCTTTGTGAACAGCTGCCGGACATATTCGCCGTTGCCGCGCCGGTTCATTTTACGCAGGATCTCGTCGTTGATATGCTGGATGGGAATATCCAGATATTTGACGATCTTCGGCTCGTTTGCCAGAACGTCGATCAGCTCCTGCGACATTTCATCGGGATAGAGATAATGTACCCGGACCCAGACCAGCCCGTCGATTTTGCAGAGCCTGCGCAGCAGCTCCGCAAGCTTCCGCTCGCCGTAGAGATCGAGGCCGTAGCGGCTGGTATCCTGTGCGACGACGATCAGCTCCTTCACGCCGTCGGACGCAAGCTGCTCCGCTTCCTTTATCAGATCTTCCATCGGGCGGCTGCGGAGCTTGCCGCGCAGCTTCGGAATGACGCAGTACGCGCAGTGGTTATCGCAGCCCTCGGCAATTTTCAGATAGGCGTAATATTCCGGCGTTGTGAGGATCCGGCCATCTTCCGACTGGTCGGCGTTAATATCGTCGAAGCGCTTGTAGCGCTTGCCGGACAGCACCTGCCCGACCGCGTTCGCAACATCGTAATACGAGCCCGTGCCAAGCACGCCGTCGACCTCCGGCAGCTCCTTCAAAATTTCTTCCTGATAGCGCTGGGCAAGACAGCCGGTGACGAGAATTTTCTGAATTCTCCCTTCTGCCTTCAGCTGCGCCATAGCAAGGATGTTGTCAATGGCCTCTGTCTTTGCGGATTCAATGAAGCCGCAGGTGTTGACAATGACGAGTTCCGCACCGTCGGGGTCTGGGCTGATCTCATAGCCCGCCTGCCGCAGCAGCCAGAGCATGTGCTCGGCGTTGACCTGATTTTTGGCGCAGCCAAGCGAGATCATGCCGATCGTATGGGTCATGATATGTCGTCCTCCGTGATTTCTTCCAGCTCCAGCCCGACGCGGTAGCGCCGGAGGCCGGACTGGATGTCCTTCCAGCTGTGGCCGCGCCGGATGAGCGCGTCCACAGTCCGTTTTACTTCTTTTTCGTCCGGATCCTTCCCCTGCCAGCGGCGGAGCAGAAAGCGGTCAATGGCGTCGTCCATTTCGGGCAGCTCCGCAAGCGCCTCCTCCCAGAGTTCCTGCGGGATGCCCTTTTCGAATAAAATATTTTTGATGCGGCTTTTCCCGTAGCCCTTTGCCGCAGCGCTTGCAGCGAGCTGCCGTGCTGTCTCGCGGTCATCGAGCAGATGCAGCTCCTTGAGCCAGCCGACGGCTTCCTGCGCGTCGGCTGCTTCCTCACCCTTCCGGACAAGGCGCTTCTGCAGCTCCTTTTCAGACACGCCTGCCGCTGCGACAATGCGCACGGCCCGCGCCTTTGCAGACGCTTTTCCGGCGGCAGCCAGCAGTGCCTGATAGTCTTCCTCCGTCAGCTCCATTCCGCTGTAAAGGCCGAAGTCCGCAAGCAGATACGGCTGCGTTTTTAAAACAGTATCGTCGTCAAAGACAAGCTTGACGCGCTTTGACTGCGGCAGCTCCTGAATGGCAAGCAGGCGCATCAGTCGTCGTTAAAATCGTCTGCCGAGATACTTACAGGCTTCGCGGCGACGGATGCGGGCGGCTTTGCGTTCTTGCCCTGCAGCTTCCACATATTGTCTCGGATGGACTGCTCAATGCGGTCAGCGACGTCGGGATGATCAATGAGGTACTGCTTGGCCGAGTCGCGGCCCTGTCCAATACGCTCGTCTCCGATGGAGAACCAGCTGCCGCTCTTGTTGATGAGCTCGAGCTGCACGGCAAGGTCGACCATCTCGCCCCATTTGGAGATGCCTTCGCCGTACATGATATCGAAAAACGCCTCTTTGAAGGGGGGCGCGCATTTATTCTTGACGATCTTGGCCCGCGTGCGGTTGCCGATGACCTCGGAGCCGTTTTTGATGGCCTCCGTGCGGCGGATATCGATACGGACAGATGCATAGAATTTCAGCGCGTTGCCGCCGGTTGTCGTTTCGGGGTTGCCGTACATGACGCCGATCTTCATACGCAGCTGGTTGATGAAGATGACGACGCAGTTTGTCTTGGAGATATTGCCCGCCAGCTTTCGCAGCGCCTGCGACATGAGCCGGGCCTGCAAGCCGACGAACGTATCGCCCATCTCGCCCTCAATTTCCGCGCGGGGCGTCAGCGCCGCAACAGAGTCGACGACCACAACGTCGACCGCGCCTGAGCGCACAAGCGCGTCTGTGATCTCCAGCGCCTGTTCGCCGGTATCCGGCTGGGAAACCAGCATGGAGTCAATATCTACGCCGATGCGGGCAGCATAATCCGGATCCAGCGCATGCTCGGCATCTACGAATGCGACCTCACCGCCACGTTTCTGCGCCTGTGCGACAATATGCAGCGCCAGCGTCGTTTTACCGGAGGATTCCGGGCCGTAGATCTCGATAATTCTGCCCTTCGGTACGCCGCCGATGCCGAGCGCGGCGTCGAGCGCCAGAGAACCGGTCGGGATCGCATCGACCTGAAGATCAGGCCGGTCGCCAAGGCGCATGACCGCACCCTTGCCGAAGTTTTTCTCGATCTGCCGGATGGCCGTATCAAGCGCCTGCTTCTTGTCATTATTGGGAGTCTGATCGGCTGCTTTTTTCTTTTCCATCGTCTCAGTTCCTTCCTCTTTTGTGTATGAACCTACTATAGCACATCATTCGATAAAAATCAAACATTTGTTTTACTTCTTTTTGCCTCTGACTGCTCGGACAACGCCGCGCAGATCCTTTCGAAGGACAATATCCGTATATCCGTATTCCTGCAGAATCATGGATACGGCCATATGCTGTCCCAGGCCGAATTCAAAGCAAAGGTATCCGCCGTCGGACAGCAGATGGGTAAAGTTTTCGGCGACGGCGCGGTAAAATGCCAGACCGTCCTTCCCGCCGTCCAGTGCAAGAGCTGGCTCGTATTCCTTCACGGACGGTTCCAGCCGCGTCATTTCCTCGCTCGTTACATACGGCGGGTTGCAGACCAGCGCGTCGAGCGTGCCGACAAAGCTCAGCCCTCTTTTTCGCGCGTCCAGCCCGACTGCCGTTACGCGGTTCATAAGCTTCAGACGCTTGATATTGCGCTTGGCGACGGCCAGCGCGGGGCGCGAAATATCCGCAAGCGTCACATGGGCATCCGGCAGCTGGTGCGCGATGGCGAGGCCGATACAGCCGCTGCCGCAGCAAAGATCCAGCACGCGCGGTGCTTCCCTGCCGCGCAGAATATCAAGCGCAAGGTCGGTGACAGCCATGGTGTCGTCGCGCGGGATGAGCACATCCGGCGTGACCTCCAGCGAGATCCCATAGAAATCCCACTGTCCGAGAATATACGGCAGCGGCTCATGCGCCAGCATACGGTTTACATAACTGCTCAGTTTTTCTTCGATCTGCTCGCTTGCATATAAATTCGAATCAGCCAGCACAGCTGTCACGGATTTCCCGGACGCGAATGCCAACAGCTCCCGTGCGGCCATGGAGGCATTCTCCCCTTCCGACGGCAGCAGCGCCCGGCGGGCCTGCAGATAGAGGTCGCTGTATTTCTTTACCATCGGTCGGCACCCGCCTCGTCCGGAATGACGAGCTTCAGCGCTTCGATGGCGACCTCCAGCATGGAATCATCCGGCTCGTTGGTCGTAAAGTGCTGGAACCACATGCCGGGCGCGGACAGTGCACGCGTCAGGGCGTTGTCATGACGGCCGACAAAGCGGTTGCATTCATAGCTGATCGACACGACGAACGGCAGCAGCGCAAGCCGGATGAGCATACGGACAAGCATATTGCTGGTCGGGAAAACGGCGCTTACGAGCGCAAAGAGCAAAATCGAAATTGCAACGACGACAAACAGGAAGCTTGTGCCGCAGCGCGGATGCAGGCGGGTCATACCGCGGCAGTTTTCAACGGTCAGCGGAAGCTGCGCCTCATAGCAACGGATGGTCTTATGCTCCGCGCCGTGATAGGAAAAGACGCGCTTCATGTCCTTCATCCGGGAAATCAGGATCATATAGCCCATAAAGATCGCGATGCGGATCACCCCCTCGATCAGGCTGCGGACGACGGCATTGTGGATCCAGCGGTCAAAAATACCGCTCAAGAGCGTCGGCAGCAGGAAAAACAGGCCGACGGAAAACAGAACGCCGAGAAACACGGAGAAGGACACGACCGCCTTTTCCAGCTTCTCACTGCCAAGCTTCTTCTCAAGCCACTGCTCAAATTTGGACGGCTGCGCGTCTTCCTCCTCTTCCGGGAAGAACTCCGCCGAATACATGAGCGCCTTCACACCGGACACCATAGACGAAGCAAAATTCACCACGCCGCGGATCAGCGGCCATTTGGCGACGCCGGTGCGCTTTTTAAGCGGCTCGACCTTCGTGACGAGGCCCTCCGGCCCGCGCACGACGATGGATCGCTTGTCCGGCCCCTGCATCATGATGCCCTCGATCAGGGCTTGACCGCCGATGAGCGTTTTAAATTTTTCCTGGCTGACAGGATTGTTCTCTTTTTTCATGCAAACCTCTTATTCTTCCCCGGTGGGGATGCTGATCGTGACAAGCGTACCGCCGCCCTCCGCGTTTTCCAGCGTCAGCGTGCCGCCGTGCATGGTGACGATCTCCTCGCAGACGGCGAGGCCGATGCCGCTGCCGCGCGCCTTGGAGCTGCCCTTATAGAATTTTAATTTGACGTGCGGAAGCTCTTCCTCCGGAATGCCGGGGCCGTAGTCCCGCATACGGATGACGACAAAGCTCCCTTCATGTGCGATGGACGCGTCGATGCGTTTGCCCTCGCCGCCGTGCTTGGCCGCATTGTCAAGAATGTTCAAAAACACCTGCCGCATACGCGCAACGTCGCACGGGATTTCCGGAATCTCCTCGTCGCAGCCGTCGTAATGCAGGCAGATGCCCTCCTGCTTGAGCCGGTTGCCATACATGAAGACCGTATCCTCAAATTCTGCCAGAATATCGGCTGTTTCGACATGGAGCGTAAACCGCCCGTCCTGCATCCGCGTGAATTCCAGCAGCTCCTCGACCATACCGGTCAGCCGCTTGGCCTCGCGCGCGATGATCACGACGCCGCGCCGCGTTTCCGTGTCCAGATTCTCGGATGTCAGAAGCGTCTCACCCCAGCCGGAAATGGCTGTAAGCGGCGTTCGAAGCTCATGCGACACGGAGGAAATGAACTCTGTCTGTGTTTTTTCCGCCTGTCCGATCTTGACAGACATATCATTAATGGTGCTGACCAGCTCGCCGATCTCGTCGTCATACTGACCGGGGATCTGCACGCCGTAGGAGCCTGCGGCGATGCGCCTGGCCGTCGCGTTGATCTGCGAGACGGGCACCAGAATGGACTTGATAAAAAAACTGCTCAGGAAAAAGATCGAGCCGATGAAAAGCAAGCCGATCGTCACGGCGATCAGCGCGATCATCAGGATCTGAAGATCCGCGTTGCGCAGGCTCGTCACATAGCGCAGAACGCCGATCACCTCACCGTTGGTATAGATCATCGGGCTGGAGACGGCCAGAATGCGCTCCCCTGTCAGCGGGTTTCTGCCTTTATAGTGCCGGATCTGCTGGCTGTCGATGGCCTGCTGGATCTCGGGCGTCGAGGGGGAGCGTCCTGCGAATTTTCCGTAGGAGGAGGCGACGAGCTTTCCGTTTGCGGAAATGAACTGCAGCTCCAGCCGGTCCTTTTCCTCAAAGGTCTGCGCGAATTTGATGCAGGACTGGTAGTATTCCTTATAGCTCTGCGAAATGTAGTTGCTGAAAAAATCAGTTGTTGTTTTCGCCTTGTTTTCGAGGCCGGAGCGAAGGTTTGTGTCGTAATACGCCGCCATGGAGAACACCACGCCGAGCACGCACGCTGCGACCAGCAGCATGATCACGCCCACGTTATTGACGAACCAGCGCCGTTCAATGCCGGACAGGCGTTTCTTTTTCTTCAAAAAGCCTCACCTCACGCCTTATGCACCCCACTTGTAGCCAAAGCCCCAGACCGTTGTGATGTAGGTCGGATTTGCGGTATCGTCCTCAATTTTAATACGCAGGCGGCGGATGTTGACGTCAACGATCTTGAGCTCTCCGTCATAGTCCCGGCCCCAGACCGCAGCGAGGATATCCTCCCGAGAAAGCGCCCTGCCCGGATTCTGCATGAACAACTTGACAATGGCATATTCCACCTGCGTCAGTTTGATGCGGCGGCCCTCCTTGTCCAGCGTCCGGTTGCGCGTGTTCAACACGAACGGACCGTGTTTGAGTTCAATCTGATTGGACGAGCCGTCGGAGTCAATGCGGCGGTAGAGCGCGTCGATGCGTGCGGTCAGCTCCGCAGGACTGAAGGGCTTGGTCATATAGTCGTCCGCGCCTGTCATCAGGCCGGTGATCTTGTCCATTTCCTGACTTCTTGCGGTTAACATAATAATTCCGATCTTTTTATCCGTCACCCGGATGCTGCGGCAGACCTCAAAGCCGTCGATGCCGGGCAGCATAATATCGAGGATCGCGACGCCGACATCCGGGTTGGCCTTCAGCAGCTCCAGCGCTTCTTCTCCGGTCCCGGCCTCTACGACCTCATACCCGGCGCGCTTGAGATTGATGACCACAAAGCTGCGGATACTGACCTCATCTTCCAAAATCAAAACCTTTTTCATGCTGTTTCGCTCCTCATGTCTCTCCCGAATTCCAATCAATATGAATAAAGTGGAACATATCCCGCAGCCTGTCCGCAGACAGCTCCTCAGCCCACTTCCCTGTTCCAAGCTTCGCCGCATAGGTGATATCGCCTTTTTCGGCCAGAATGAACCTGCCGTCGGCGGATGCAGATTCATTTCGATTCTCTCCGGAAAACGCGTAGATCGTAAAGATCAGCTCTGTGCGCCGCCCGTCTTCCCACTGCGAAAATGCATAGCCATGCACGCCGTCCGCCTCTGCGCCGCGCGTGATGCAGAACTGGTTCTGCCAGCGGTCCGGAAGCTTTAAGAACCAGCCGCCTGAAAAGCTGTGATAGGTCGTCAGCTTTGGCAGGCTGCGTCCGTCCAGATCAAGGTTGTACCAGCTGATCGCGGAATCGTTCTCATCGGATCCCTCTGCCGACGGAAGCGGCAAAATCTGCGGCAGCTCGATCAGCCCGTCGCCGTCAATATCGGAGGCGTAGACATAGTAGCTGCGGACAGTGGAAACAGGGCTTTCCGCCTCGCGCATAGTGACGCTTTGGAACACGCCGTTCTGAAACGCAAAGACGTCTGTCACAAGTCCGGTATCCTCATATGCGCTCGACACAAAGACAGCGGGAATGTCCTTCATCAGATTTCCGGTCAGAATACGCTTGACAAGGGACGCTCCGGCAGTTAGATACGCTTCCTTCTCGCGCTCCATCTGCCCGGCCTGCCAGCGGTAAAGCTCTGCAATGCCCTGCGGCTGCTCTGCTTCAAAGCGGAGCAGGAAAATATCCTTCCGGCCGTCGCCGTCAAGGTCGACTACGCGGTATTCCGAGTAATTGGCATTCATCAGCTCGGCCACATGGCCGTCGGAGTAGGAATATGCGCTGAGCGATTGCAGCACGTCGGTGGACAGCTGCCGACCGATGACAAGCTCGATGCCCGGCTGGCCGGTCAGCTGGACGTATTCGACGCTGGCAAAGCTGGTGCCGTCGCCCTCGATCACATCCGTCAAGTGGTAATCGCCGTCCACACGGGAAAAGATGCAGGCTCTGAGCGGCCTGTCCCCTGCTGCCTTCAAAAACGCGATCGCTTCTTCCTGTCCGTCGCCGTCGAGATCGGCCAGCTGCACAGACTGCTGATTCGGGCCGGACACCGGCGCAGAATAGACAGCGCTCTGGCCGCTCAGAACCGCATCGATTGCAAGCTCCAGCCGGTCATATTCATCAGAATGCCGCGGCAGCGTATATAACTCGTCAACTGTTTTGACAAAACAGCCTGAAAGCAGCAGCGTCAGCGCTGCTGCAAGCAGCGCAAGCCCCGCCCGTTTTCCGTGCAATCGTTCCAACTCCTTTTTCAACTCTTTATAGTATATCATGTCAGGTTACAAAAGTGTAGCGAATTTGTAAAAAACAAGACTACTTCACAACTACATTTTTTTCGCCGAGCTGCTCCCGCAGCTCCTGCAGCATCCGCTCGTCCAGCGCACAGCTTCCACCCATCCTTGCGCCGGTGTCGGCAAAATAGATCACGGCCCGCGCTTTTCCCGGGAACATCTTGAGAATGGGCAGGACCTTCTTTGCCGAGCGCTGCGCGGAGCTTTCGATTTTGAGATAGACGGTATGCGCCTGCGCCGCTGTCTGACGCGCGGCCTGCGCGGCATCAAGATCCTTCATATCCCCGATCTGCACCACGCGGTTCACGACCATCTGCGGCGGTTTTTCGTCGCGAACGGAAATGCGGCCATTCAGGATAACAGGCGAGTTTTCATAAAGCAGCGAGCCATATTGGCCCAGGATCGTGGAGAATGTCAGAAGCTCCATGGAACCGGTATCGTCCTCCACTGTGACATAGGCCATCATGGAGCCGGAGCGCGTGGTCTTCATCTTGACCGCCTCGACGATTCCGGCAATGTTCACGATCTGCTCGTCCTGATAGGCATCGCCGCCGTTTTCAAAGCATTCCAGAATCTCACCGATTGGAACCACATCCATGCCGCGCAGCAGCGGCCGGTACTCGTCCATCGGATGGCCGGACAGGTACAGACCGGTCGTCTGCTTTTCCAGACTCATTTTCTCCTGCACGCTCATTTCCGGGATATCCGGTGCCTGCACAGCTGGCATGGCAGCGGCGCTGTCTTCGCCGGACAGCAGATCGAACAGACCCATCTGGCCGTCGACATTCTTATTCTTCTGGCTGGCCGCTGCGTCGAGCACAAGCTCATAGATACGCAGCATCTGGGCGCGGTTCAGTCCAAAGCCGTCGCAGGCGCCGGCCTTGATGAGATTTTCCAGCGCCCGCTTGTTGAGATCCGTCCCGTACATACGGGAGGCAAAATCCTCAAGGCTGGTGAACTTTCCGCCCTGCTCTCGCTCGTTCATGACCTTCTGGATAAAGCCGCGTCCGATATTCTTGATCGCCGCCAGGCCAAAGCGGATGCCGCCCGGCACGACGGTGAAATTGTCGTTGGATTCATTGATATCCGGCGGCAGCAGCGCAATGCCCATCGCGCGGCACTCGGCAATATACTCGGAGATCTTGACCGAGCTTCCCAGCACAGACGTCATGAGCGCCGCCATATATTCGCGCGGGTAATAGCATTTGAACCACGCGGTCTGGTACGCGATCACCGCGTAGCAGACGGAATGCGCCTTGTTGAACGCGTAGTTCGCAAAGTCGTACATCTCGTTGTAGATGGCTTCCGCCGTCTGCTCCGGAATGCCGTTTGCGACGCAGCCGGTGATATTGCGCGAGGCGTCGCCCCGGATAAAGGCGCCGCGCTCCTTTTCGATGTCCTTGACCTTCTTTTTGCTCATGGCGCGGCGCACCATGTCCGCCTGGCCAAGCGAATATCCGGCAAGCTTCCGGAAAATCTCAATGACCTGCTCCTGATAGAGAATGCAGCCGTAGGTGACGGAAAGGATAGGTTTCAGCATGGGATGCTTGTATTTGACAAGCGATGGGTCCTGCTTGCAGGCGATCAGACGCGGGATCGACTCCATCGGGCCGGGGCGGTAGGCTGCGACGATAATGGAAAGATCTTCGATTGACTGCGGCTTCAGACCCATGCAGACGCCTGTCATGCCGGTCGATTCCATCTGGAACACACCGGCTGTTCTTCCCTGCGTGAGCATATCCATGACCTTGGGGTCGTTGTCCGTCACGCGGGACATGGAGAAATCCGGCTCCGTCTTCCGGATATCGCGGATCGCGTCGTCAATGACGGTGATATTGCGCAGGCCGAGAAAGTCCATCTTGAGAAGCCCCAGCTCCTCAAGCGTTGTCATGGTGTATTCCGTGACGATGGTACCGTCGTTTGTCGCAAGCGGCACATAGTTGTAGACCGGCAGCTTTGTAATGACCACGCCTGCTGCGTGCGTTGAGGTATTGCGCGGCATACCCTCAAGGGCCATGGCCGTGTCGACAAGCTCCTTAACGCGCGCATCGCCGTCGTACATCTGCTTCAGCTGCGGGGACTGCTTCAGTGCGTCCTTGAGTGTGATATGAAGCGTCGTCGGCACGAGCTTTGCGACGGCGTCCGTCTCGGCAAACGTGAAGTTCATGACACGGCCCACGTCGCGAATGGCGGCTCTGGCTGCCATGGTGCCGAAGGTGACGATCTGCGCGACGTGATCCTCGCCGTATTTCTGCCGGACATAGTCGACGACCTCGCTCCTTCTCGTATCGCCGAAGTCCATATCGATATCAGGCATGGTCACGCGGGCGGGGTTCAGGAAGCGTTCGAAATAGAGGCCATATTTCATGGGGTCAATTTCGGTAATATGCAGGCAGTAAGTCACCATCGAGCCTGCTGCGCTGCCGCGTCCGGGGCCGACCGGGATCCCGGCGGATTTTGCAAAGCGCACGAAATCCCACACGATGAGGAAGTAGTCCGTAAAGCCCATTTTCTCGATCATGTCGATCTCATATTCCAGCTGCTGCATATACTCCGGGTGCGCCGTGCCGTACAGCTCGTCAAAGCCCTCTTTGCAGAGCTGGTTGAGATAAGAAAGGCTCGTCACGCCCTCCGGAAGCTTGAATTCCGGCAGGAAATACTTGCCGAACGTGAATTCTACATTGCAGCGCTCCGCGATCCGGACCGTATTCTCAAACGCCTCCGGCACGTCCGGGAAGAGGCTGCGAAGCTCCTCTTCGCTCTTGAGATAGAATTCCTCCGTCTCAAATTTCATGCGGTTTGGGTCGTCGACGGTCTTGCCGGTCTGGATGCAGAGCAGCACGTCCTGCATTTTTGCGTCTGTCTTGCGCAGATAGTGTGCGTCGTTCGTCACGACAAGCGGGAGGTTCAGTTTTTCAGCAAGCTTACGAATATGTCCGTTGACGGTTCGCTGCTCCGGAATGCCGTGATCCTGCAGTTCCAGATAAAAATGCCCCGGGCCGAAAATTTCCGCGTATTCACGCGCGGCCTGCTCCGCCGCGTCCAGATCCTCCTGCATGATCGCCTGCGGGATACGGCCCGCAAGGCAGGCGGAGAGCGCGATCAGGCCCTCGTGATGCTCCCGCAGCAGATCCATATCCACGCGGGGCCGGTTGTAAAACCCCTCGGTAAAGCCGAGCGAAACCATATAGCTGAGGTTCCGGTAGCCCATCTCGTTTTCACAGAGCAGGACCAGATGGTATGGCTCCTTATCGACGCCGTGAACCTTGTCAAAGCGCGTCCTGCGCGCAACATAGACCTCACAGCCGATAATGGGCTTGATCCCGGCCTTTTTCGCTGCGCGGTAAAAATCGATGGTGCCGTACATGACGCCGTGGTCGGTCAGGGCGATGGCGTTCTGGCCGAGCTCCTGCACCCGGTCCATCATGGAGCCGATGCGGCAGGCTCCGTCAAGCAGGCTGTATTCACTGTGGACGTGCAGATGCACAAAAGCCATGGCAGTTTTCTCCTCTCAGCTTTCGTCCGCAAGCGCGACAAGCTTGCGCATACGGTGGTTCATTGCGGATTTGGAAACGGGCGGGTCCTGCATGGCGGCAAGTTCCTGCAGCGTTGCTTCCGGATTATCGAGACGGAGCTTTGCCGTCTCGCGGAGCTTCGGCGGCAGCTCCTTGAGTCGTCCCTGCTTCTGAAGCTTCCGGATGGCTGCGACCTGCTCAATCGACGCGTCGACCACCTTGGTCAGATTTGCCGTTTCGCAGTTGACGCGGCGGTTGATGCCGTTGCGAAGATCCTTTTCGACCTTCGCCTCCATCACGCCCATTGCGCACACCGGCGCGCCGATGGCCGTCAGAAAATCCTCGATCATGTCGCTCTGCTTGAAATACAGAATGCTGTTGCCGCCGCGCGTCGTTTCCTTCGGGGAAAATCCGGCGTCGAGCAGAAGCGCGCAGGTTTCGCGGCTGACCTTATAGTGAGAGGTCGTCAGCTCCAGGTGGTAGCGCTTGGCCGGGTCCGTGACCGAGCCGCCGGACAGAAACGCGCCGCGCAAAAACGCCAGCCGCTCTTCGTCCTCCTCCAGCATCCCGTAATTGACGTGCAGCGTCACGTCTCTGGCCGCGCTGAGGCCGAACTGCGCAAACATTTTATGGATTTTTTCCTGTGATTCCATCACGAACAGCAGCTTTCCCGCGCTCTCCTCCGGCTCCTGGTCGAAGGAGAAGCCGAAGACCTTCTTCATCAGGCGCGGCAGGCGCTCAGCCAGATCGCGCGACTCTGTCGTGATGCGGACAAGATCCGCGGTAAACGCGTTGCAGTAGAGCAAAATGCCGTACAGCTCTGCGGCGGCTTCCAGCTTCCGGTTGATCGGCAGACGGCACAGCTCCTGCTTGACATTGGATGAAAAAGACATGACGGCGTTTGCCTCCTCGCTTGTTTCAGTTTCTGAATTCCCGCCACACCGACAAAATCGCGCGTGCCAGCGCGTCGGAGTTGTGGCGGATATAGCGTCCCGGCTCAAGGAGCGGGAACGTGCGCACAGCAAGGCCCATCTGCTCCAGATCCTCGCGGCGCAGCTCAAGCTGCGAAACGCCCTCTTTGGCGTATGGCTCCATGATCTCAGGCGGCACAGGCGCGTCGTTTGCAATGCACACATCCATCACGCCGGGACCCGCGTGCTCCAGGATCGCGCGGACGTGATCGTCGGCGTCATAGCCGTCCGTCTCGCCGTCCTGCGTCATGATGTTCAGCACATAAATCTTCAAGGCCCGGCTCTGCCGCACTGCGTCTGCAATACCGCTGACCAGAAAGTTCGGGATGATGCTGGTATACAGGCTTCCCGGTCCGATCACGACGATATCCGCCTCGCGGATCGCCCGGACGCTCTCCGGCAGTGCCGCCGGACGTTCCGGCACGAGGCGCACCTTGCGGATACGGGAATTGTTGATCTTTTTCGCGTAAAAAATCTTGCTTTCGCCAAGAATGCGGCTGCCGTCGTGAAATTCCGCTTCCAGACGCACGTCCTGATTGGTCACAGGGAGAACACGGCCCGTAATGGCCAAAACGTCCCCCATGCGGTGGACCGCTTCGTCGAAGGAGCCGGAAATGCCGTTCATGGCCGCCAAAAACAGGTTGCCGAAGCTCTGGCCTGCAAGGCTCCCATCGGTAAAGCGGTAATTGAGCAGCTGCTGCATGGTAGGCTCCGTATTGGCAAGCGCCATAATACAGTTGCGGATATCGCCCGGCGGAAGCATTCCGAGGTCCTCCCGGAGCATACCGGAGCCGCCGCCGTCGTCCGCGACGGTCACGATCGCGGTGATATCCCTCGTATAGGCCTTCAGGCCGCGCAGCATGGCGGACAGCCCGTGTCCGCCGCCGATGGCCGCGATGCGCGGCTGCCTGCGGTGCGGCTCATAGAGCCGGATCTGTTCTGTAAAATCCGTCATAGCAATCACCTTCTGCCCATATCGCGATGGCTGAGCGTGGCCGCGTAGCCCTTTTTGGATACGAACTCAAACAGCTCCTTCGCGATACAGACGCTCCGATGCTTGCCGCCTGTGCAGCCGACGGCGATCACGAGATCTGTTTTGCCCTCGTCCAGATAGTTGGGCAGCAGGAAGGAAAGCAGATCCTCGGTTTTTGTCACAAAATCCAGCGTCTGCTGGTATTTGAACACGAAGCTTCTGACCGGCTCGTCCAGCCCGGTCTGGTGCTTCAGCTCCGGGATATAGTACGGGTTCGGCAGGAACCGCACGTCGAAGACCAGATCGGCCTCCAGCGGCAGACCGTATTTGAAGCCGAAGGACGCGACGCGCACGTCCATTGAATGCTCCCGCATTCCGCCCGCGACCAGATCGATGAGCTGTCCGCGCAGCTTGCCAGTAGAGAGATTGGACGTGTCGATGATGGCGCTGGCACGGTTGCGGACGGGGGCCAGCAGCTCGCGCTCGCGCGCGATGGCATTTTCGAGCGTGGAGCCATCCTTCATCAGGGGGTGCAGGCGGCGCGTTTCCTTATAGCGCTTGATGATGACCGCTGTAGACGCTTCAATATAATAGATCGAATATTGCAGATGCATATCGTCCAGCTTCTGCAGCGCCTGAAACAGCGCGTCAAACGTCATGCTCGCGCGGATATCCGTCACGAGCGCGACCTTTTCATATCGTCCCTTCGTTGCCAGACACAGCTGAGCAAACTGCGGGATCATCTCTGCCGGCATATTGTCGACGCAGTAAAAGCCGAGGTCTTCCAGATCGGACGCGGCCCTGCTCTTTCCTGCGCCGGACATACCGGAAATGATAACAAACTGCATAGTCTTCTCCTTTTACCAGATCCGAACCTCCGGCTCGAGCTGGACGCCGGATGCCTCCCATACGCGCGACTGCACCATTGCAATCGTCTTCTTTACATCATCAGCCGACGCGCCGCCGGTATTCACGACGAAACCCGCGTGCTTTTTCGATACCTCCGCGCCACCCACGCCGCAGCCCTTGAGTCCTGCCTGCTCGATGAGGGGGCCTGCAAAATATCCTGTCGGACGCTTGAACGTGCTTCCGGCGGACGGCAGCTCCAGCGGCTGCGAGGCCCTGCGCTTTTCCATCAGCGTGCGCATGGTCTGTCCGATTTCCTCTGGGTCGCCTGGATGCAGCTGCAGGACGGCCTTAACGATCACGCAGGGCAGCTTCTGATATACGCTTGCGCGATAGCCAAACGCACATTCTTCGCCGGACAGCGTCTTCTCCTCGCCGTCCATGGTCAGGATCGTGACCGATTCCACGACCTGCTTCAGTTCTCCGCCGTATGCGCCCGCATTCATATATACGCCGCCGCCGAGCGTCCCCGGAATGCCGTGCACGAATTCCAGACCCGTCAGCGCGTGATTTTTTGCGAAAACCGCCGCTTTCGCCATGCTTTCACCCGCGTAAGCCTCGATCCGCGCCTCATCCAGGAGGCGAATGCCGCACAGCGCATCCTTGAGACAGATCACAAGCGCATCAAGGCCCTCATCCGGGGCAAGAATGTTCGTTCCTGCGCCGAGAATATACGGCTGCGCGCCTGCTGCGGCAGCGCCTTGCAGCAGCTGCTTCAGCTCCTCCGTGGTTTTGGGGAACGCCATGACTGCCGCGGGGCCGCCGATGCGGAAGGAGGTATGGCGGCTCAGCGGCTCCTGAAGCCGGTACTGAACCGCTTTGCACCTCTGGATGATGGTCTGCTGAAGCTCAGAACTCCACATAAACGCCTCCGGGTGGATAATTTTTTCTATCATAGCACATCTCAAATAAAAATAAAAGAGGAACCAGCCAACCGGTTCCTCTTTTATGTTTCAATCATCGTTGCGGGCCGTAAAGTATTTGCTCATCTGCTCGGTAAATTCTACAGCGGCGTTGTAGCCCATGCGCTTCTGGCGGTTGTTCATGGCGGCGACCTCAAAGATCACGGCAAGATTTCGGCCCGGCGTAATGGGAACTGTGATAGACGGAACCTTGACATCCAGAATTTCCGTGTACTGCGTCTCCATGCCGAGGCGGTCATACGCCTCGCCGTCGCGCCACGGGACCATATTGATGATCAGGTCAATGTTGGAGCTTTCCTTGACCGCACCCATGCCGAACAGCTTGGCGACGTTAATAACGCCGATGCCGCGCAGCTCGATATAATGCTTCAGAACCGGAGGTGCGGAGCCGACCAGCTCGTGCGGCGAGACCTTTTTGATCTCGACCGCGTCGTCCGCGATGAGGCGGTGGCCGCGCTTGACCAGCTCGATGGCCGTCTCGCTCTTGCCGATGCCGCTGTCGCCGTTGATGAGGATGCCCTCGCCGTAAATTTCGACCAGAACGCCGTGGCGCGTGACGCGCGGGGCCAGCGAGCTTTTTAAATAGGTAATGAGGCTCGAAACGATATAAGACGTCGTGTCCTTAGTTCCCAGCACCGTCACGTCGTATTTTTTCGCCATTTCAAGGCACTCCGGCATGGGTTCAAAGCCCCGCGCAAAAATCAGCGCCGGGCATTTATAGGACAGGAAATGGTCAAAAATGATGATACGCTCCTCCGGCGTGAGCTTTTGCAGATACGCCGTCTCCACCGTGCCGCAGACATAGACGCGCATCGGCTCGTAATGGTCGAAAAAGCCAGCCAGATGAAGGCCCGGACGGCTGATATCGTCAACGGTCACATGGATCTTGTCAAAATCCGTCGACCGGTAGAAAAAGTCAAGCTTGAATTCCGATGCAAGCTCGGACAGCAGGACCGTATAGGTACTTGCCACATGATCACCTCTGTTTCAGGATACCTCGATTATACCCGCTTTGCCCCGGTTTCGCAACAGGGAAAATCCTTTGTCGCCCCGGCGCGAAATTTTCGGATTTTTCCGAAAAAAGTGCTTGCAATTTCCAACGCAATCTGTTAATATACTTGTCGGCGCTTTATAGCGCGTGAATCTGATTTTCCAAGCGGCAAGGAGGTGCATCCGATGGCAAAATGCGATATCTGCGGCAAGGGCGTAACATTCGGTATCAAGGTCTCCCATTCTCACAGACGTGCGAACCGTGCATGGAAGCCCAACGTCAAACGTGTCAAGGCAATCGTTGACGGTACTCCGCGCCATGTATATGTCTGCACAAGATGCCTGCGTTCCAACAAGGTTGAGCGTGCGATCTGATCGAAGACAAGCCAAAGAGCAAGCCAGTCGGCTTGCTCTTTTTCGTTGCCCAAAGGCTCCCCTTGGGCTCAAGGGGAGCTGGTGCGAAGCGCCTGAGGGGATTCGAATGCAGAAAATTCAGGAGCACTCTGAGCCTTGCAGGCTATCCTACCCACTTCAGCTGTTGCAACCCCAATATTGTTTCCGGGCACAAAAAGCGTGATTCTCTGTCCGATGGATTCGTCTGCTTCGAAAAACCGCACTCTGTTTATGTACTTATCCTTCTGATTTCCTGATATGCTGCCTGATTTCAGCTTCGTGCTTTTGGCAATAGGCATAGCTGTTCCGCATAAACTCTCTGATAGACTGGCTTCTGTACATGGTATCCAATGTATCCAAAATTGGCCTATCATCTATCATCATATCAAAGAAATACGGATAGATACAGCCGCCATTCTCTCTTGGAAAGTATGGGTTGATAGAACTGAGGCGTTCATCCTTCATTACAGATTCAACTACCATCTCACTTAAAATCCATTTAAGAGATGGACGTTCGTATTCATCGTAATCATCCCTGAATAGTTCGTTCCACACATAGAACCAAACAAAGTGTATGATTTCATGTATTCCGCCACCGATCGCGCCGCGTTCGCTGTTCAGAAAGAATGTGTCGTAACAGTGCTCTTTCAGAAAGCGGGGTTCGATCGGATTCAGGCTTACATTACACCGTATGTCATCAAACAAGTTGGCACAATCCACACCAAAAGCATCCGATAAAGCCGCAGTAATTTGCGGTTTGCAGACTTTCCAATGGTGCGCGTATAAAGCAGCCTTTTCGTTGATCGTATTCTCTGATTCAGCGTAAACAGTGCGCATTGTCCGTGCAATATATTCTGTTCGTTCATCGAATGACAGGCCCGCAGCATAGACCTTGTCCAACTGCGGATAGAAATGGTACAACGGTTCAGACCAAAAGGCCGATTCCTCTTCGGCCTGAAAATCCATCATTCGCTGGATCATATAATCAGCACCGGGATTTACAAACGTGATTTCCATGCTCCCTCCGTTCATCCTTCGAATCTCAGTAATTTTACGATGCTCTCAAACGTTTTGTCTTACCGGTATACACCCAGAGTTGTACTTTTTATCAGACGTGCAGATAGCCTTTGATAGTTTTGAGCGTATTCAGAACGCCGTCCATGTGGCTGCGCTCGTAGCCGTGGCTGGCGTAGACGCCGGAGCCGATGAGGCCGTGGCGGATGTCATAGCCCGCGCGGAGCGTCGCTTCCACGTCGGAGCCGTAGTACGGATAGACATCGACGGCATAGTCCGCGCCCTCGCGCTTGGCTGCGTCGATGAGCTTGCCGACGACGGCATAGCTGTACGGGCCGCCGGAATCCTTGGCGCAGATGGATACCTGCCGTTCCGTGCAGGCAAGGCCGTCGCCCACGCAGCCCATGTCGACGCTGATGGATTCCGTCACACCCTCCGGCACGGAGGCCGAACCGCCGAAGCCAACCTCTTCATAGACGGTCACATGGACATACGTGCGGCGCGGCAGCGTCTTCTTTTCGTCATGCAGGTATTTTGCAAAGCCGAGCAGAATACCGACGGAGAGCTTATCGTCGAGGAAGCGGCTTTTGATGTAGCCCGAAGCCGTCACGTGCGTGCGCGGGTCGAAGCAGACGATATCGCCTGTCTCAATGCCGAGCGCACGCGTCTCTTCGGCAGAAGAAACATTCTCGTCCAGCAGGATCTCGGTCGTGTCGAAGGTTCGGTTCGTCTTGGCGTATTCGCCGTTGACGTGGACAGAGGCGTTGCAGAGCTGGAGCGTCCCCTCATAGACCTTGCCGGAGCGCGTATAGACGCGCACATTTTCCGTTTCGCCGTTTTCTGCGCGCATACCGCCGAGGCTCGTCACGCGCAGGCGGCCATTGGCCTTGACCTCCGCGACCATCGCGCCGAGCGTGTCCGTGTGCGCCTGCAAAAGCAGCCCGCCCTCTGCGGACTCCTCACCGCCGAGATCGATCAGAATGCCGCCCTTGGTCGTTTTCCGTGCGTCAAAGCCGAGCGATGCAAAAGCCTCCAGCACCCATTCGGCCGCTTTGTCCGTAAAGCCCGTCGGGCTGTCGATTGCAAGCAGCTGGACGGCTTTTTCTACTGCATATTGCGCATAACGCTGTTCCATTGTTTCCGCTTCCCCTTTAGAATTAAAATTTCAAAAACCCCGGCAGAGCTGTGGTTTCTGCCGGGATCGTAATTTACACGTCTTCCTTGTCGCCCTTCTGGCGGATGGTGATCTTGATCGGCGTACCGGTCAGACCAAAGACCGCGCGGATCTGGTTTTCCAGATACCGCTGGTACGAGAAATGGAACAGGCGGCTGTCGTTGCAGAAGAAGACAAAGTGCGGCGGCTTGACGCCGACCTGCGTGATATAGTAGATCTTCAGACGGCGGCCCTTGTCCGTGGGCGGCTGGACACGCGCGGTCGCGTCCTCCAGAATGTTGTTGAGCATACCCGTTGTAATGCGCATACTGTTCTGGTTGGAAACAGCGACGATCATGTCAAACAGCTTGTCGACGCGCTGACCGGTCAACGCCGAGATGAATACGACTGGCGCATAGGTCATGTAGCTGAGGTCACGGCGGATCTCCGCTGTCTTCTCGTCCATGGTGTTCGTGTCCTTTTCGACCGTATCCCATTTGTTGACGACGATGATACAGGCCTTGCCCGCCTCGTGTGCCAGCCCTGCGACCTTGGTATCCTGCTCCGTCACGCCCTCGTTGGCGTCGATCAGGATGAGGCACACATCCGCACGCTCAATGGCGGCAATGGAGCGCAGATTGGAATATTTCTCAACTGCATCGTCAACCTTCGACTTGCGCCGCATACCGGCGGTGTCAATGAACAGGAACTTGCCGGATTCGTTTTCAAAATAGCTGTCGATGGCGTCACGCGTCGTGCCTGCGACATTGGAGACGATCACGCGCTCCTCGCCGAGAATCTTATTAAGCAGGCTCGATTTGCCGACGTTCGGCTTGCCGATGATGGCGACCTTGATGACGTCCTCGTCGTATTCCTCGCCGTCGTCCGGCGGGAAGCTTTCGACGCACGCGTCGAGCAGGTCGCCGGTTCCATGGCCGTGGACGGCGGAAACCTCGATAGGGTCGCCGAGGCCAAGCGCGTAGAATTCATACGCGTCGGGATTGGCATGGCCGGTCTGGTCGCACTTGTTGACGGCCAGCACGACCGGCTTTTTCGACCGCTTGAGCATGGACGCGACCTCCGCGTCCGCAGCGGTCAGGCCGACCGTCACGTCGACGACCATAACGATGACCGTGGCCGTCTCGATGGCGATCTCCGCCTGACGGCGCATGAACTTCAGCATTTCGTTGTTCGTGCCGGGCTCGATGCCGCCGGTGTCGACAAGGGCAAAGCCGCGGCCGTTCCACTCGCATTCGCCGTAAATGCGGTCGCGGGTGACGCCGGGCGTGTCCTCGACGATGGCCATGCGCTTGCCGGTCAGTTTGTTAAAGAGCATCGACTTGCCGACGTTCGGCCGGCCGACGATGGCTACGATGGGCTTCGACATGGTAGGCCCTCCTTTCAGGCTTCCTTTTCAGGATAAGAAAAGAGGAAGGCGCACAGCCTCCCTCTCATCTCTTTCAGCGAAATCACTTAGCTTCAACAGAAATGACTTCACGGCCATTGTAGTAGCCGCAAGCCTTGCAGGCTCTGTGAGGCAGGCGGGGCTCGCCGCACTTCGGGCAAGCGACGACGCCGGGGATCGCCAGCTTCCAGTGGGAACTGCGTCTCTTATCTCTTCTTGCGCGGGATACTTTTCTCTTGGGTACTGCCATGTGGTACACCTCCTTGGTCTAAATGCCCGAAGGCACATTATCTACTTATTTATCCAGTAACTGCTGTAAAACAGCAAAACGGGAATCGGGTTCCTTTTTGCAGCCGCACGGCCCTTCGTTGAGGTTTTTGCCGCAGCGGAAGCAAACGCCCTTGCAGTCGGGCCTGCACAGAAGCTGGCTGTCCATATTGAGAACAAAGGCGGTCGTGATGATGTCGGTCAGATCGGCGCAGCCGTCGTGGATGCCGAACACCCATTCATCCTCCGTCTGCTCCAGCTCCTCTTCTGAAACCAGAACCGCGTGAACCGGGATCTGCACCGCACGCGTAAACTCATCGGCGCAGCGGTCGCATACGCCGTGCAGCGTCGTGCTGAGTTCGCCGGTCAGTTCGAGAACGCCTGCCGTATTGCGAACCTTGCCGCTGGCCAGAATCGGCTCTGACGCGGGCCTGCAGCTGCCGAAAACAAGATCGGACAGATCCTCGCGCGTCTCAAACGGAAGACTTGCGCCGGGCGTTACAAGAATTGGCTTCAGATCCAGCAGCATAGCGCCCTCCAATCCATAATCGTGCGATGGATATTATATCGAATAATCGCAGGGAAGTCAAATACTTTTTCATAAATTTTTCGTTCTTTTTCGCGAACACCGGATTCTTTACAGAAAGGACGCCGCGTGATAAAATAAAAACAGACTATTTGTTTTATATGGAGACCGCTATGAAGGAATTCACCATCACGCAGAACGACGCCGGGCAGCGGCTCGACCGGTGGCTGGCAAAGGCCGTTCCCCTGCTCCCCGCTTCGCTGGCACAGAAATACATCCGGCTCAAGCGCATCAAGCTGAATGGCAAACGCGCCGAGCGCGACACGCGGCTGACCGCCGGGGACACGCTGCAATTATACATCAACGACGAGTTTTTTGATACCCCAAAAGAAGAAAATGCTTATCTGACCGTCGCCGCGCCGAAACTGCATATCGTCTATGAGGACAAAAATCTCCTGCTGGTCGATAAAAAGCCCGGACAGGCCGTGCATCCGCATGACGGCGCGGAATACGGCAAAACGCTGATTGATCACATTCAGGCATATCTCTACGCCAACCGCGAGTGGCGGCCCAGAGAGGAGCACGCCTTTGCCCCGGCCCTGTGCAACCGCATCGACCGCAATACCGGCGGCATTGTCATTGCCGCAAAGAACGCGGAGGCACTGCGCATTCTGAACCAGAAGATCAAGGATCGCGAAATCGACAAGCGCTATCTTTGCATTGTGCACGGAACGCCCCGTCCGGCCTCCGGCAGGCTCGAGGGGCAGCTGTTCAAGGACGCGAAGGAAAACCGCGTCTACATCACGAAAACGCCGCAGAAGGGTTCAAAGACCTGCATCACATTCTACAAAACGCTTCAGAGCCGGAACGGGCTGAGCCTTGTGGAGTGCGAGCTTGTGACCGGGCGCACCCATCAGATCCGCGCGCAGATGGCCGCCGCAGGCTGGCCGCTGCTGGGCGACGGCAAATACGGAAAGCTCGACAAGCGCTACGACCGGAAATTTCAGGCGCTCTATTCCTACAAGCTGACGTTCCAATTTACAACAGACGCCGGGTGCCTTTCCTATCTCAACGGCAGGACGTTTCAGGTCGAGTCTGTCGATTTTGTGCAGGAATACTTTACATAATCAATCTTTTTCTTCGTTTTCTCCAAAGTTGGAAGAACTTTCAAAATGTTCTCCCAACTTTTTTGCACAATTTTCTGTTTAGATATTGACAAATCCACCCCCGCCGGATATATTCAATCCAGTATGTTTCGGGCGGCTCCGGCAAAGTTCGACGCATACAAATTTTTTTGAAATGGGGGAGGATACATGTCCAAAGAGCTCATTCGCCTCACGAATCTCACTATGACATTCGAGGACGGAGAGACGATTCTCGACAACATCAACCTGTACATCAACAACAAGGAATTCCTCACATTGCTGGGTCCCAGCGGCTGCGGAAAGACGACCATGCTCCGGATCATCGGCGGTTTTTTGACCCCGACGTCCGGCGACGTGCTGTTCAACGGCAAGCGCATCAACGATCTGCCTGCGTATCAGCGCAAGATCAACACGGTCTTCCAGCGCTACGCGCTGTTCCCGCATCTGGACGTGTACGACAACATCGCCTTCGGTCTGCGCATTGCAAAGGTCAAGGAGGATGAGATCGACGAACGCGTGACCGAGATGCTGGAAATCGTCAGCCTCAAGGGCTTCGAAAACCGCAAGGTGACGAGCCTGTCCGGTGGCCAGCAGCAGCGTGTGGCCATTGCCCGCGCACTGGTCAACCGCCCGCAGGTGCTGCTGCTCGACGAGCCTCTGGGCGCACTCGATCTGCGCCTGCGCAAGGATATGCAGAACGAACTGAAGAATATCCAGCAGCGAATGGGAATTACATTTATATATGTCACGCACGATCAGGAAGAGGCGCTGACCATGTCCGACACCATCGTCGTCATGAACAAGGGCAAGATCCAGCAGATCGGCCGGCCGGAGGATATCTATAACGAGCCGAAGAACGCATTCGTCGCGGATTTCATCGGCGAGTCCAATATTCTCGACGGCGTGATGCTGGAGGACTATGTCGTCAAGTTCTTCGGCCGCAAGTTCCAGTGCGTGGACAAGGGCTTTGCGCCCAATGAGCCGGTCGACGTTGTCATCCGTCCGGAGGATGTGGATATCGTCCCGCCGGAGCAGGGCCATCTGTGCGGCACCGTCACCTCCGTCACCTTCAAGGGCGTCCACTACGACACCATTGTCGATTTCAAGGGCTTCAAGTGGCTCATTCAGACCACGGATTACTGCCCTGTTGACGCGTACATCGGCATTCGCCTCAATCCTGAGGATATCCATATCATGCACAAGAGCGAGTATTCCGGCCTCTACGGCGACTACTCCTCCTACAGCGCGGAATATGACGAGATTGCCGACGCCTCGGAGGAAGAAGCCGATGAAGAATAACAACAAGCTTCTCGCCTGCCCGTATATCATCTGGATGGTCCTGTTTACGATCATCCCGTTGGGTATCGTCGTCTATTACGCGCTGACCGATTCTATCACCGGCCAGTTTACGCTTTCCAACCTGTCCGGCATGGGCACGTATCTGCCGATCTTCCTGCGCTCGATCTGGCTGAGCCTGTTTGCATCGCTGATCTGCCTGATCATCGGCTACCCTGTCGCATATTTTATCGCGCAGTGTAAGCCGCTCACGCAGCGGTTCCTCGAAATGCTCATTATGCTCCCGATGTGCATGAGCTTCCTGCTCCGTACGCTGGCCTGGGTCGGTATGCTGGAGGATACGGGCATCATCAACACGCTCCTGCAGCACATCGGCATTTCTCCGCTGCCGCTCATCCGGACAAACGGCGCCGTCATTCTCGGCATGGTGTATAACTACCTGCCCTACATGATCCTGCCGCTCTACACGGTCATTATGAAGATCGACAACCGGCTTGTTGAGGCTGCGCTTGACCTCGGCTGCCGTCCGTCGCAGGTGTTTTCCCGTGTCATCCTGCCGCTTTCCGGCCCCGGTATTCTGTCCGGCCTTACGATGGTCTTCGTCCCGGCTGTCTCTACCTTCTACATCTCCCAGAAGCTCGGCTCCACCGGCACGACGCTCATCGGCGATGTGATCGAGTCCCAGTTCAAGACCGCCTACAACCCGAACCTCGGCGCGGCCATGAGTCTGGTGTTGATGATCCTGATCTTTATCTGTGTCGCCGTTATGAACCGCTTCGGCGAGGGCGATGGAGAGGAGGTCATCAAGGTATGAAGCATTTCAACCGCACTGTCACCGTTCTGGTGTTCATCTTCCTGTATATCCCGATGATCGTTCTGGCCGTGGCCTCGTTCAACACCGGCACGGATATCGCGAGCTTCAAGGGCTTCACACTCCGGCAGTACGCCAATCTGTTCCGGGACGGCACGCTCCTGACGCTGCTGCGCAACTCTGTCATCATTGCGCTGCTGGCGACGCTCATCTCGACCGTCGTCGGCACAATGGCTGCCGTCGGCATCCACAGCATGAAGGGCCGGCTCCGCTCCGCCGTCATGACCATAACGAACATCCCCATGACGAACCCGGATATCGTCACCGGCGTTGCGCTGGCGCTGCTGTTCGCGTTCGCGGGGACGGTTTTGAAGACCAACTCCGTGCTCGGCTTCTGGACGCTTCTCATCGCGCATATCACGTTCGATCTCCCCTATGTCATTCTGAACGTCATGCCGAAGCTCCAGCAGATGGACAAGGATCTGGTCGAGGCCGCGCTGGATCTCGGCTGCACGCCGTTCCAGTCGTTCACCAAGGTCGTCATTCACGAGATCATGCCCGGCATCATTTCCGGCGCGCTCATGGCATTCACCATGAGTCTGGACGATTTCGTCATTTCGTATTTCGTCACCGGCTCCAGCTTCATTACACTCCCGGTCGAGATCTACAACTATACGAAAAAGCCCATTCAGCCGAAGATCTACGCGCTGTTTACGCTGATGTTCATCGTGATTCTTGTCCTGATGGTCGTCATGAACCTGCTGCAGGCCAAATCCGAGAAGAACCGGCAGCAGCCAAGGAGGGTCCGTGCATGAAAAAACGTGTTTTTTCCGTTCTGCTGGCGCTCGTTCTGCTGCTCTGTGCCGTTCCCCTGCCCGTGCATGCCGCCGCCAATGAGATCACCGTCTACAACTGGGGCCAGTACATCTCCGACGGCACGGATGACAGTCTGGACGTGATCAAGGCGTTCGAGGAAGAGACGGGCATCAAGGTCAATTACCTGACGTTCGACTCCAACGAGTCCATGTACACCAAGCTCAAGACCGGCGGCACAACGTTCGACGTGATCATCCCGTCTGATTACATGATCGCTAAGCTGATCTCCGAGGATATGCTCGAGCCGCTGGACTTTGCCAGTATTCCGAATTACGAATACATTGACGAAGCCTTCCGCAATCAGGCGTACGACCCGGAAAACACCTACTCCGTTCCCTACACATGGGGCACGGTCGGTCTGATCTACAACAAAAACTACGTTTCGGACGAGGATGCGGAAAGCTGGTCCTGCCTGTGGAACTCCAAGTATCAGGGCAAGCTTCTGATGTTCGATAACCCGCGCGACGCGTTTGCCATTGCGGAATCCATGCTGGGCTACAGCTTCAACACGGAGGACGAGCAGGAGCTAAAAAACTGCGCCGACCTGCTGGCCACGCAGTCCCCTGTTCTGCAGGGCTACGTCATGGATCAGATCTTTGACCGCATGGAGCGCGGCGAAGCCTGGGCGGCTCCCTATTACGCGGGCGACTACCTGACCATGGTCGAGGAAAATCCCGATCTGGGCTTCAGCCACCCGAAAGAGGGCTTCAATATCTTCATTGACGCCATGTGCATCCCGAAGGGCTGCCAGAACAAGGAGGGCGCGGAGGCATTTATCAACTTCCTCTGCCGCCCGGATATCTCCGCCGCCAATCTGGATTACATCGGCTATTCCACCCCGGAGACTGCCGCAAAGGACTATCTGGACGAGGAAGTGACGTCCAGCCCCGTCTCCTACCCGGACGACGAGACGCTTGCGCGCAGCGAATCCTTTGCCGAGCTCGGCGTGGAGGCCACGCAGGTGATGAATGACCTGTGGCTTTCCGTCAAGACCTCAACATCAAACACGACACTGTATCTGATTCTGACGATTGCGGCCATTGCCGCAGTGATCCTGTTCTTTATCATCTCCGGCATCGTCCGGCGCCGCAAAAAAGCACGCCGCTGCCGCAAGTGGAAGCAGGCATAAAAATGTTTTTGGCCAGCAGCTACGCTGCTGGCCATTTCTGCTGCAAGCTGTTTTTTACGGCCCTGTCCGCAGCTCGACATCGCCGGAGACGGTTTCTGCGGTGATGGCGCAGAGCTTATCGCCGCTGGAGAGGAAGCCGTCGGTGTCACGGTCGCCGCTGACGGTGCTGAGATCCAGCGTGTACCGGCAGCTGCCCTCCGGAAGCGTAAGGCGCAGATCGCCGCTGACGCTGTTGAAGCTGACCTCATCCGGGGCTGCGGTGCAGCTGATGCGCGCTTCCCCGGAAACGGTCTCACAGTCAATATCGCTGCCGTCCGCCGGAAGCGCAGTCAGGGAGATATCTCCGCTGACAGTACCGAAGTCATAGTCCTCAGCCAGAAGCCCCGGGCCGGTAATATTGCCGCTTGTGGTGCTGACGGTGAGCGAATCCACGCTGCCTCCCATCAGCTCGACATTCGCCGAGACAGTCTCGACCGTAATGTTATCCAGCGTCAGCGTATCCGGCAGGAAGACGGTCAGCGCCTTTCTCGGCAGATCCATGTTGCTGAAAAGCCTCGATTTGCACGGCTGGATGATGAGCTTTCCGTTGCTGACTCTGTAGCGCATCCGGTAATCCTCATTGTCTCCGGTATAATCCTCCTGAAAAGCCACGCCGTCCGCGTTCGATTCGACCAGATACACATCGCCGGTCAGCCAATGGATCTCGATTTCTGTGATATCTGTCAGCAGCTCGGAAGCCGCTGCAGGCTGCTCTTTGCTGCCGAAGCCGGTGCGGTCCAGCGTTTCATAGCTGCCTGCGCTCTCATAGATATAGCGTTCCCCCACACGCAGCACGGCGAAGACCGCCCGGCCCGCGAAGTTCAGCGCCAGTATCGCTATGACTGCACCCACGCAGATGAGCGCGATGGCCCAGCCGGGGAGCTTTTTCTTCCTGCCGCTCTGCGGCGCAGTGGATACCGCGTCCGGTGTAGGCGGCGCAGGAAAATCCCGCTTTTTGGGTTCTTCCGCCGCCTGCTTGTGCTCATACAGCTCCGATACGTCGCCGATGCCGCTGACGGCCTCGTCATACGCTTCCTGCTCCGATTTACCGGCGGCGATCAGATCGTCGTACCGGTCGAGCGTATGCTGCAAAATCTCCTGCTGCACCTCCGCGTTGCGGATGGTCAGCGCAGCATCGGAAAAAAGTTCATCTACATAGACACTGATCTTCTCTCTCATGCTTCTCCCTCCAATAATGCGTTCAGAATGCGCACGCTTGCGTCCCATTCTGCCCGCGCCTGCCGGTAAGCCTCCCGGCCCTTTTCTGTAATTCTGTAATACTTCCGTCTGGCTCCGACCGCTTCATCGCCCCAGTAGGAGGTAATGTACCCGCTGTCCTCCAGCCGCCGGAAGGCGGTATAGAGCGTGGCCTCCTTCAGGACGAATTCGCCGCCGGAACAATTTTCAATGTTTTTGTTGATCTCATAGCCGTAGCTGTCGCGGCGCAGAAGCTGCGCCAGGATCACCGCGTCCGTATGACCGCGGATCACGTCTGCCCGAATGGACACATCCCCACCTCCGTTTCGGTGCGGCTAGTATAACACGATATACCTCGCCTGTCAAGGTATATCACAACAATATTTTACATGAAGAAATTTCATGAACTGCATTCGAAATCAGCACTTGTCATGTGCCCCGCAATATGCTATACTTCCACACAGCAAGATACGGAAGAAGGGACGCCTGTATGCGCATTGTCATTAAAATCGGCACCTCCACCATCACGCATCCAACCGGCAGGCTGAACATCCGCCAGATGGAAGCGCTCTGCAAGGTGCTCAGCGACCTCAAGAATGCCGGAAATGAGGTGATCCTCGTCTCCTCCGGCGCGATCGGCATGGGCGTGGGCAAGCTCCGCCTCGGAAAGCGGCCGGCAGATGTACCGACCAAGCAGGCTGCCGCCGCAGTCGGTCAGTGTGAGCTGATGTATACCTATGACAAGCTGTTCTCCGAATACCGCCACACCGTCGCACAGATCCTGCTGACGGCGGATGATATCGCCGACCCTGTCCGGCACGAGAATTTCCAGAACACGATCCAGCGCCTGCTGGAGCTGGATGCGATTCCGATCGTCAACGAGAACGACACGGTTTCCGTCGCAGAGTTCGGCATCGGCGACAATGATACGCTCTCGGCCATCGTCGCGACCAGCGTTCACGCCGATCTGCTCGTGCTGCTGTCGGATATTGACGGTCTGTACACTGCCGACCCGCATAAAAATCCAGACGCTGCGCGCATCGAATTGGTTCCCGAAATCACAGAAGAAATTCTGCGCCTTGCCGACGGCAAGGGTTCCGAGCTTGGAACCGGCGGCATGAAAACCAAGCTTACCGCTGCGCAGATCGTCACAAAAGCCGGAACAGATATGATCATTGCCAACGGAGCAGAGGTCGAGAAGCTCTATGCGCTGCTCGACGGGAAATCCATCGGCACAAGATTTTTAGGAAAGAAGGCAGACATATGACGACACAGGCGCTTTTACAGCAGGCCAAGGCCGCCTGCCCGCAGCTTGCGTGGCTGGGGAGTGAAGAAAAGAACCGGGCCATCCTGCAAATGGCAGATGCAATTGAGGCAAATGCAGATGTCATTCTCGCCGCAAACGCGGAAGATCTGCACGCGGCGCAGGACGTCATTTCAAGCGTCATGCTCGACCGTCTGCGCCTGACAAAGGACCGGATCGCCGCCATGGCGGACGGTATGCGGCAGGTCGCGAAGCTCCCTGACCCTGTCGGGGAAATTCTGGCCGAGGTGAAGCGGCCCAATGGACTTGTGATCCGCAAAACTGCGGTTCCGATGGGTGTCGTCGCCATTATCTACGAAAGCCGCCCGAACGTTACCTCTGACGCGGCGGTGCTCGCCCTCAAAAGCGGCAATGTCTGCGTCCTGCGCGGCGGGAAAGAGGCATACTGTTCTGCCGCAGCCATTGTTGCGGCTATGCACGAGGGCCTGCGCGCCGTCGGCCTGCCGGAAGCCTTCGTGAATCTGGTGTCGGACACCACGCGGCAGAGCGCGCACGAGCTTATGACGGCAAACGGCCTGGTTGACCTGCTCATCCCGCGCGGCGGCGCGGGACTCATCCGCGCCTGCGTCGAATCGGCGACCGTCCCGTGCATCGAGACGGGCACCGGCATCTGCCATGTGTACGTGGACAAGGACGCAGATTTGGACAAGGCGCTGAATATCATCGAAAACGCCAAAACCAGCCGCCCGTCCGTCTGCAACGCGGAAGAAGTCGCAATCGTCCATGCGGATATCGCCGGGCAGTTCCTGCCCATGCTCAAAAAGCGCCTTGTCGACGACCGCGCTGCGGCCGGTCTGCCGCCCGTCGAGCTTCGTCTGGACGAGACTGCGCAGCAGATCATTTCCGGCACACCTGCGGAGAAACAGGATTTCGACACGGAATTTCTGGATTATATTCTTGCCGTCAAGACCGTTTCCAGCGCGGACGAGGCGATTTCCCATATCGCCGCGCACTCCACGCACCATTCCGACGCGATCATCACCGAAAACGTGCAGACCGCGCAGCGCTTTACGCAGCTGGTTGACAGTGCTGCAGTTTATGTAAACGCATCCACGCGGTTTACAGACGGCGGCGAATTCGGCCTCGGCTGCGAAATGGGCATTTCCACGCAGAAGCTCCACGCCAGAGGCCCTATGGGTCTGCGGGAGCTGACGACTTATAAATATATTATAACGGGCGACGGGCAGACCCGGTAAGGAGGAACTTATGTCAACCTATCAGCTTGGATTTATCGGAACCGGGAATATGGGCGGCGCGCTGGCGCAGGCTGCGGCAAAAAGCGGCGCGGGTATGCTCCTGTCCAACCGCACAGCGGACAAGGCGGTGCGTCTGGCCGCAGAGCTCGGCTGCGCAGCCGGGACGAATCTGGAGGTCGCAGAAGGCTGCAAATACATCTTTCTCGGCGTCAAGCCGCAGATGCTCCAGGCGCTGCTGGCAGAGCTGAAAGCGCCGCTTTCGGCGCGGACGGACCGGCCCGTGCTCGTCTCCATGGCGGCAGGCGTTACGATCAGGACGATCAGAGAAACGCTGGGCCTCCCCTGCCCGGTCGTGCGGATCATGCCGAATCTGCCGGTCGCGCTTGGGAAGGGCGCGGTTCTGATCTCCCCGGACGATACTGTTACGGAGGATGAGCTGACCGCACTGGAAGAAGCACTGAAACCGGCCGGGCTTCTGATGCGGATGCCGGAAGACAAGCTTGACGCGGGCAGCGCAGTTTCCGGCTGCGGCCCGGCGTTCGTCTATCTGTTTCTGGACGCGCTGGCAAACGGCGGCGTAAGCTGCGGCCTGCCATATCCGCAGGCGCTGGCACTTGCCGCACAGACCATGATCGGCGCGGCAGAAATGGCGCTTGCCTCCGGCAAGCACCCCGGAAAGCTCCAATCCGAGGTTTGCAGCCCCGGCGGAACGACGATCGCAGGCGTCCGCGCGCTGGAACAGCGCGGCGCCCGCGCCGCTGCCATGGACGCAGTGATCGCCGCCTACGAACGCACCTGCGAGCTGGCCGCACACTGAGCCGGAATAACCGATTCCGTATACAACAGCCCAGACTGCCGTTGAAAGCGGTCTGGGCTGCTGCATATTTGTTTGCAACTGATCCATCCGATTGATTGAAGGTCAGACTATGGCGATGCACGTGTTTCGACACGGGAGCGCTGCAGGCGGATGGAGCGGAATTTCCGCAAGACAGGCCGCAGAGCAATTAAAAATCACCCACCGGACAGTTCTCCTGTGGGTGAAAGAAAAACGGATATATCTTGGCTGCAGCTGATGAATTGAACGGACGGCCTCGCAAGAAGCTTGGCTACCGCACCCCGGAGGAACTGTTTGACGAGTTCCTCGACTCTGTTTACGCAGCCGAAGGCTGCGGCAGCATCGCCCAGGACGGAAGCCAGCGGCTTCCATCCTGACCGATGCTCTGATTCACTAAGTTCTACCGTGCAGGTGTCCAACTTACACTTGCAATTTGCGAAAGAATCAAATTTGTGGTCAACCGAAAAACGTTCAGACGTCAAATCGGTCATACGTCTCATAGCAGTCCAAACACAGCTTTTTGTCACCGGACAGCCGAATCCAGTTTGCACCGGTTGTTTCACCGCAGTAATCACAGACATAGGAATCAAAAATTCTGGCCTGTTCCGGAAGCTGGATTTTGGTTTCCTTGACATCAAACATTTCATCATCTGCGCAGCTTTGATAATAGTCGAACGTTTCTTCCCGCGTCATGTCGCGCGGCCTTGCTTTCAGGACAAGGCGGACAGACTTTCCGGTTTTCCGATTATAGAACGAAAATGCCTGTTTGCCGCGCATATGGAACAGTAAATTGCCCTTTCCGATGCTGCATCCAAGAATTGCTTGAATCGCATCAACGCCGCAGGCATCATTTTCCGTAATACACACGACCTGTTCATCGTCCGAAAATGTCAATCCCAACAGATCAATCGCATACAGCGCCGCACGGTAGCCAATCGTCAGGCCGGGGCATACATGGCCGTGAAAGGCTGCGGCCTTTTCCCAGAGCTTTTTTTCTGAATCTAATTTATGTGCCATATTTTTTCTCCCTTTTATGAACGTGTTGCGTCCTTTTCATCAACAAGGACAATACTCTGTTTTTGAACCGCTACAACCTCCGCGTCTACATGGTACACATCCCGCAGCGCATCTCTGTCCAAGACTTCTTTCCCGCCGCAGGCGTAGACACCGCCCTGACGTAAAAGAACGAACCGGTCGCAAAACCGCAGCGCAAGGTTCAGGTCGTGAATCACGACAATCGCTGTCAAATGCTGTTCATGGCAAATATCCCGAACGATCTGCAAAACCTGATATTGATTTTGAATATCCAAACTGCTCGTCGGCTCATCGAGCAGCAGGAGCTTCGGCTGCTGCGCCAGCGCACGCGCCAGCATCACCTTTTGCCGTTCCCCTCCGGATAGTTCATTGAGAAAGCGTCCGCGCAGCGGTTCAATCCGAAGCTGGGCCATTGCATGATGAACAATCTGATGATCGTCTTCCGTAAATCCCCATTTCATATAGGGTCTGCGTCCCAGCATAACCATATCGTGAACCGTCATCTGCGTGCTTGGTACGTTCTGCGCAACAAACGCTACTCGCTGCGCAACCTGCCGGGCGCTCATTTGCAGGAGGTTTTCATCGTCCAGTATGATTTTCCCGCCGTCTGGTGTAAGAATTTTGTTGAAGCATTTCAGCATCGTGCTTTTTCCAACGCCGTTGTTACCAAGAATCGCCAGAAACTCTCCTGCGTTCACATTGAAGGTCACGTCCTTGAGAACCGCTGATCCGCCTTTGTAGTGGTAGGCAAGATTTTCAACGCTCAGCATTTCCGATCTCCTCCTTTGAACAGGAGATAGAGGAACATCGGGCCGCCAAGGAACGAGGTAATTGCGCCAATCGGCAGGATAATCGGGCTGATGACAACACGCGCAAACAGATCACCCAGCAGCAGAATGAGTGCGCCTGCCATCGCAGAACCGGGCAGCAGATAGACGTGATTGTTGCCAACAACCAAGCGGACAATATGCGGCGCAATCAAGCCGATAAAGTTGATCAGACCGATATAGGACACGATCACCGAGGACAGCAGACAGCAGAGTACCATGTCGGAAAGCGTAAGCCGTTTTACGTTAATTCCCAAACTAACGGCTGTTTCCTCACCGCTCAGCAGCGCATTATAATCCCAACGGTGCAGGAAGAAGCAGGCAGAGACGCCAACAAGCACGATCAGCATTTTTCCAACGTCTCCCCAGTTCGTGTTGCCAAGACTGCCGAACGTCCAGAAAACCAGCGTATTAAGCTGAATTTCATCTGCGAAATACTGCATCAGCGTTGTCGCACCAGAAAACATGGCGCTGATCGCCGTGCCTGCAAGGACAATTCCCTGTGTAGAAACCTGACGAAATCGACTCAGGCCCAAAATAACCAGTGCAACGGCCATACTGCCAACGAACGCGCACAGCGGAATTGCAACGCTGCCGAGGTTTCCTACTGCGCCCATGTTCAATACAATAATCGCAAACGCCGCGCCAAAGCCAGCGCCCTGTGAGACGCCCAACGTGGACGCAGATGCAAGCGGATTGCGGAGAATTGCCTGCATCACACAACCAGCAAGTCCCAGACCAGCACCCGCAATCAGTGCCGTGCAGATACGGGGCAAACGATTGTTGCGAACGACAAGGTTGATTTTATTGTCGGCTGCTTTTCCAAAGATTCCTTTGACCAACTCTGCGATCGGCGTATTGTAAGAGCCTGCCCGCAAGGACAGCACAAGCGCGATCAACAGACTGAGAAACAATATTCCAAGAAAGCAGCAGCTTTTGACTTGATTTCGGCGATAGGCCGTGCCGGAATCGTTATTCGCCGATTGTGACAGGTCTGAATTCATAGCCAGCATCCTTTAGGTCCTGATAAGGGTTGCTGCCCAGCAGCATTTCAAAAATTTCTCCGGTTTTCGCTTCAACATCCACATCTGCAAACTGTTCCGGATAGAGAATCGTTGCGCCATAATACGCATCGGCCAGTGCAGTTTCCAGATTCGATGCGCTGGAGCGGAACGAAATCTGCGAGTAGACACGTCCCTCTTTCACAGCAGTCAGGCTGTTATAGAAATCTGCGTTCGTTGCATAATCTTCCTTGATTAGATCCATGCCGTTAAAGTCAACGAAGATCACGTCCGGGTCCCATGCAAGAACCTGTTCCGTGTCAATGTCAAATGCGCCGGTCTGACCGGTCGTATTGGCAAGGTTATTCGCGTGAATCAGCTCAAACGGGCCATAGAACGCTTCTGTACCCTCGAAGCCGTGCGCGCCCTTAAAGGATACGCCGCAGACATAGACAGAGGGGTTTTCTTCCTCTGCAATACCCTCTGTGCGGGCAGCAAGATCGTCTCCGATTCCATGCAGATAGGTTGTCAGTTCTTCGGCGCGATCTTCCTTGCCGTATAGCTCGCCAAGAATCCGCAGCGTTTCATACGCTTTATCATCAAGGGTCGTATCGCTGCCAGGAACCATAACAACCGGAATCCCGGTTTTGCTTTGCAGCTCGTCGGGGTCAACGTTTGCATACGAGGACATAACTATGACCTGCGGACCAACATTGATGATTTCTTCGACAAACGGTTCGCCGTTCGTGCCGGTTACCGGCAACGTGCCGAACTTGTCAAAATTCACATAGTTATACAGGCGGGACATACCGGCTTTGGTTTCGTAATCCTCAACGCCGACAACCAGGTCCTGCGCCTGCATATAGCAGGAGTAGCGCAGCGCGCCTACGCCAACGCAAACAATACTTTCAACCGTCTGTGGGATTTCCACTTCGCGGCCATTTCCATCGGTGATCGTCCGAGTGACGGCTTCTGCGTCCGTGGATTCAGGTTCGGTGCTGATTTCTTCCATTTCTGTGGTTGAAGCTGCTTCATTCGTTGCAGCCGGTGGTTCCGTAGTTTCTGCTGGCGTTTGTTGTGCGCTGCAAGCGCACAGTCCAAGCAGCATCAGCGCGGCAAGCAGCGCCGCGAGGTAGCGAGTCGTCTTTTTCATAATCTTTCACCTTTCATTTGTACTTGCCCCCAGTGCTGTTTCTTCATGCTCGAAGTTGCTGCAAAAACGGCATCACGCTACTTCTTCCCCAAGATAGCGCGATACCGTTTTTGCATTCGAGGATTGGGCGTGTATGAACTGTGCCTTTATCCTATCAAAGCATTTTTTGATTGTGAAGCTCCCCGGGGGGATGTTTTTTGAAAAATAGACAAAGTTTTTTCGCATATGAGGGCAGCCCGCTATCGGTCGTGTATTACGATGTGAACCAGCAGGAACCTCGTTTTATGAGGTCGACCGCGCGTTGATGGTATTCTATCAAACGCGGGAAAAGGCGTTCTTAAAGTGTGTTCAGAAGCCGATAGAGGATTTCAAGGACAAGCATCCATTTGGTGTTTTCAGATACACCATGGTTTCCCATCCTGTCGTGCAGCGATTTTGAAAATCTATATTGATTTCTTCTGCCAAATGGAGTATAACCGGTATATACCGAAAACACAGGGGGTTACTCATGCCAAGACCGCCACGATGTCGTCGGATCTGCAGCACACCAAAGGTCGATACATTCTGCCCCAACGGATCCAGGGACGCCGAGCCGATCCTGCTGACGCTGGACGAATACGAGGTCATCCGGCTGGTTGACTTGGAGCAGCAGACCCATGAGCAATGCGCAGCACAAATGGATATTTCACGTTCCACAGTGCAGGAAATTTACGAAAGCTCGCGGCGCAAGCTCGCGGCGTGCCTTGTCTATGGGAAGCCGCTGCACATCACCGGTGGGAGCTATCGTATCTGCGGAGGGCAGGAGCATTCGCGCTGTGGACAGTGCCGCCGGACGTATGAGGATCGCAAACACAATACCGATCACGAAGGAGAAAACAGTATGAAAATTGCAGTTACCTATGGGGATGGACAAATTTTCCAGCACTTTGGTCACACCGCGCAGTTTAAGCTCTATGAGGTCGCGGAAGGCAAGGTTGTCCGTGCAGAGGTCGTGGATACCAACGGCAGTGGGCACGGCGTATTGGCGGGCTTTTTGATGCAGCAGGGCGTGGATACCCTGATCTGCGGCGGTATCGGCGGTGGCGCGCAGACGGCGCTGGCAGAGGCGGGCATCCGGCTCTACGGCGGCGTCAGCGGCGAGGCGGACGCGGCGGTAGACGCACTGCTGGCGGGGGCGCTCAGCTACGACCCCAATGTCCGGTGCAGCCACCACGATCACGCACACCGCGAGGGCGGGCACACCTGCGGTGAGCACAGCTGCGGACATCACGGCTGTCACTGATGCGCAGGGGGGCTGAGACGTTTGAAATCATGCACAAAAGCCACGCTGATCACACGAAAAAGTTTCGCAAATTGCAAGTGCAAGTTGCGAAAAGGAGAATCCATATGGATATTCAAGAACTCGTCCGCGCGCAGCGGGCATATTTTCTCTCCGGCGCAACGCGGCCCTACGCATTCCGGATGGAGCAGCTGAAAAAATTACAGCGCGCGTTGCAGACAAACGAGAAGCTGCTGGAGCAGGCCATGTATCAGGACTTCCGCAAGGCCCCGATGGAGGTTTATATGTGCGAAACGGGCATGGTGCTCGAGGAGGTGCGCTTCCATCTGAAGCATCTGAAGGGCTGGATGCGTGAGCGCGCCGTCCCGACGCCGCTGGCGCAGTTCCACGCGAAAAGCTTTGTCTCGCCGGAGCCGTATGGCGTTGCGCTGATCATCTCGCCGTGGAATTATCCCGTTCAACTCTGCCTGTCGCCGCTGGTGGGCGCGATCTCCGGCGGCAACTGTGCCATCGTAAAGCCGTCGGCTTATGCCCCCGCGACCAGCGCGGCCATCGCGAAGCTCATCGCCGAGACGTTTGACCCACGCTATATCGCCGCTGTCGAGGGCGGACGCGCGGAAAACAGCGCGCTGCTGTCGCAGCGCTTCGACACCATTTTCTTCACCGGCAGCGTCGCCGTCGGCAAGGTCGTGATGGAGGCTGCGGCCAAAAATCTCACGCCCGTCACACTGGAGCTTGGCGGCAAAAGCCCCGTCATCGTGGATAAAACCGCCGATGTGAAGCTCGCCGCGCGGCGCATCGCGTTCGGTAAGGTCCTGAACGCCGGGCAGACCTGCGTGGAGCCGGACTATCTGCTGATCGAGAAATCGGTCAAGCCCGCGTTCATCGAGGCATACCGGCAGGCGCTGCATGAATTCTTCCCAGACGGCAGCATGGACGAAATGCCCGTGATCGTGTCGGAAAAGCACTTTGCCCGCGTGACGGCGCTGTTGGAGGGACAGACAGCTGTGGTCGGCGGAGAATTTGACGAAAAAACGCGCTTCGTTGCGCCCACGCTGCTGGACGGAGTTTCGCCGGACAGCCCCGTCATGCAGGAGGAGATCTTCGGGCCGATCCTGCCCATGCTGGAATTTGACCGACTGGACGAGGCCATTAATTTCATCCGCAGCCGGGAAAAGCCGCTGGCTCTGTACCTGTTCACATCCGATCAGGCCGCCGAGCGCCGCGTGCTGGACACCTGCTCCTTCGGCGGCGGCTGCATCAACGACACGATCATCCATCTTGCCACCACGCACATGCCCTTCGGCGGCGTAGGCAGCAGCGGCATGGGCAGCTATCACGGCAAAAAGAGCTTCGACACGTTCACGCACGCACGCAGCATCGTCAAAAAATCCACCTGGCTCGATCTCCCGATGCGCTACCACCCGTATTCGGAGAAAAAGCTCGGGATAATAAAGCGGTTTATGAAGTAATTCTGCACGGCAAATGCGTCTCTTGGGTTACTTGGGTGCATCAGAAATTTTGAGCTGCTTTAAGCTTCGCGGGAAAGATCCAAGAAAACCGAAGGGGTTTTCTAGGGTGTATCTGAAAACTCATGATGTGACCGGCAGCGAGGGATTTTTGCGTTGCGCAAGACATTTTTTCGCAGGAATACTGACGTATTTCAAGGAAAAATGACGCGGCGCACCGCAAAAAGGCCCGCTGTCCGGGTGCGTTGGGAGTTTTCAGATACATCCTAGCCCTTATGCCGACTTTTTTCGCTGAAGTTCCAACGCGGCCAAAACCCTGAGTTTTTCTTCCGCTGTCTGACTTCCGTTTTTGGGGAAAACGGAGACGACGCGGATGGCTCGCCCGTGCGAAATCTGAATGCGCTCAACACGGACGGAATCAGGGCAGGCCGCTGGTTTTGTAGTTTGCTTCATGACGACCTCCCTGATTTGATTTTCAAAAATAGTACTTGCAAAATTGCAGCAAGAGAGTTAACATCCGACAAACCGTTTGAGGAGGGTCGCCGATGGTAACTGCCTGTTTTTCCGTGATGATTCAACTGCTGCTCTTGCTGATTCGTATTGCGATGAAATTGAGATTGTCCATTCCGCTGGTGTACCTGGTACTGATGCTCACAGCATTTCAGCCATGGTAGCCCTGCTGCTCCACTTTGTAGCCGCTGAGAATGGCTTGGACTGCGACCTGCGTATTGCTGCCGACTTTACCGGCCCAGTGAATGAACCGTTCACCATTCCACTGGACATACTTCTGGTGCTCTGGCGGCATGTGCTCCTGGATCGTGCTGTACTGGTTAAATCGTCCGTACAGCCTGGGATGGGAACAGATTCGGTTTCCACCGTAGAAAACCTCTACCGTGGCTTTGGTGAGCCGGACATCTACCTTTTGCTTGATGTATTCAAAGGGAACAGAATAGTTCATACGCTCCACAGAAACGTGGTAATTGGGACCCACCGTTGCCACTTTCCAGGTGGCCAATTCAAAGGGCCTGTGCGGCAGAGGGCGCAGGAAGGGCCTTTCTTCCGCAAAGCTGCTGGCCCGGCTGCCCTCCCTTTTCTGGAAAGGCATGTGGTTGAACGTCTCCAGACGGTCCCAAATCGCCTCGTTCAGTTCCAATAGAGACAAAAACTGGCAGTTCCGCAGAGCGGCCAGTATGAAGGTAGAGATGATACCGACGGTGCCCTCAACAGCGGCCTTATCCTTGGGAGCACGGACTCTGGCAGGCAGAATTGCCGTGCCGTAATGCTCTGCCAGCTCCTGGTACGATTTGTTGAGAACGACCTCATCCTTCTCATGCTTTTGCACGCCGGTTTTCAGGTTGTCGCACTGGATGATCCGGGTGACACCGCCGAAGTATTTGTAGGCATTCACATGGGCAGTGGTCCATGACTCCTGGTTCATGGAGAAAAAGGCTTCTGCATAGCTGTAGCCACTGTACGGCAGGGTTGCCACGAACACATAGGTCGGGATCATTTCACCGGTGTCTGTGTCAATAACAGCGGCAGTATCGCCGCCCCAGTCCACCTGCATAACCTCACCGGGTTTGTGGTTCAGGTGCATGGTAGCGTTGACCTTTACCAGATAGTTGGCATAGTACTTGTTGAACTGGGTTGATTGGTATGGAATCTCGCCCGCCGCCCGGCACTGGTCGCAGTATTCCAGCCACAGCAGGTTCAGAGTAACACCGCTGCGCTGGAGCTCCTTGTGGACAGAGGCGTAGTCCGGCATCTTGTAGACAGGCTTTGAGGTGCTGGACGGAAACAGACGCTCTGAGAGCTGCTTATCCGACATTTCCTCCGGCAGCGGCCATTGCAGGCCGCAGTTTGCTGCCCGCTGCAGGGTTGCTGCCACAGTGTTCCGAGCGCACTGGCAGCTTGACGCGATCTCGGTCTTGTTGAGTCCCAGGCTATGGAGCCTGAGGATCTCGCGGTAATTGGTCATACAGGTGACCTCCTTGCAGATATTTACGCCAGAAATCTGACGCATATCTACATTTTACCGTAGTGCTCAATGACAGCGGCAAGGGTGCTCAATCCAGCCGAAACGGATGCTCAATTTGAGCGGTCGAGGTGCGCAATCTGGGGCGGAATACTCATACATTATTCGGAAAGAAAAGGACATCGTATTGGACTAAATTGGACTAAAATAAACAAATCTGCTGAAACAGCGCTGTATGGTACGCAGAAAATGCGTTTCATCGCTTGTGGAGAACACATTCGCTGTTTGTGGGGAAGAATTTTTACGAAAAAATGCGCTATACTTTTCTTCGGAGGTACACAAAAATGGATCAAATAAAGATAGGAAAATTTATCGCTGCCCTGCGGAAAGAGAAAGGTTTTACGCAGGAGCAGCTCGGAGAAAAGCTTGGCGCGACCAACAAAACCATTTCCCGTTGGGAGAACGGAAACTATATGCCCAATGTTGAAATGCTGTCGCTGCTTTCAAAGGAATTCGATGTAAGTATTAACGAGCTTATAAGCGGCGAACGGCTTTTGGCGGAGGACTTCAAGAAAGCCGCCGACGATAATCTTGTTGCGGCACTGAACAACAGCACCTTTACGCTGAAAGAAAAGATAGCTTTTTTTAAGAGGAAATGGCTGCACGAACATATTTCAACTATCATCCTGTGCGTTGTGGCGTGGATCGGTATTATAATATGGACAGCGCTGAAGTTACAAGGTAGCGACTCTTATGCGCTTTTGGGTGCAATAGGCGGCATGCTTGCTATACTTTTCTATGTGGTGCTATATAACCGTATGATGGTATATGTGGAGAACCGCGCATATCGGGCAACGCCGGTTTGACACTTACGTTTTCCGGATTCTGCTTCTGCTATTTTGGCATAACAATGCCCCTCCACGATCGACAGTGTGTTTTTTCGCTGTCGACCATGGAGGGGCATGGCATTGCGCGGGGACTGCGTTATTCGGCAGGATCGTTTTGGGGGATGCGGGATATAATATTGGCCATGTGCCTGCTCATGTAGAGCGCCGCTTCGTCCTCATTGTGTGCGCACAACGCCTCAAAAAGCTTCTGATGGCAGTCGGCGCCGGCTTCGGCCAGATCCTCTGTGAAGTAACTGCTGATGGCCTGAAAGCAATACTGCTTGATGACGTTCATCGACTGGATGAGCAGGTCGTTCTTCGACGCGCGGGCAATGGCACAGTGAAATTCCAAATCGACCGCCGGGTAAGCGGTCGTGTTATGACGGCTGCTGTTGCATGCCTCGAGCTTCTGTCGGATATCCTCCAGATTTTCCTCCGTTGCGCGGCGGGCGGCTAGACGGGCCACAGATATTTCGATCGCTTCGCGGAATTCGATGATTTGAGAAACATTCGCTGTATTGATCATCAGATACGGGATCAAAAAATCGATATACAGACCGATCCCGGTCTCACGGACATAGTTGCCGTCGCCCTGCCGGGTTTCGAGAATGCCGAGCATGTTGAGATTGGCAATGGCCGAGCGGATGGTATGCCGGCTGACCATGAGCGAGTTTTTCAGTTCGTTCTCGGATGGTATCTTTTCACCGGTTTTCCATGTGCCGTCCATAATGTTTCGGAACAGAATATCAAACGTTGTCTTGGATACATTTACCTTGGGAACCTTCGGAATAGAATCCGTTTTTTGCGCCATATTTTCCGCCTCGCCTTTATTTATGAACCTATAATACAAAACTGAGGCATACTTGTCAAGGTGCATCATAAAATGCGCAGGGAGAATATGTTGTACAAGAACCGGAGAAACAGCACAACATCAGCGAGAGATGTTGTGCAAACTGTACATAAGCGAACGTGCAAATTTGGGCAGTACATCAATTTACAATAAATATGTTCAGTGCTATCATTTACTTGTTGGATATGTCACATGTGAGCACTCCTGTGCTGTCCGGCAAAAACGGCGCCGCGAGGCGTACACAATTTCAAAAGGGGAACAAGAACTATGTGTAACGTGAAAAGACTACTTGCATTGCTTTGCATTGTCGCTCTGCTGGTAACGGGTCTGTGCGCCTGTGCGCAGAAGCCTGCCGACAGCCAGAAGGACAGCGCGGTCAAGACCGAGGAGCCCACAGCCGACAATGACAGCAAGGCTGAGGGCGACAAGACCGATGAAACGCCAAGCGGACAGACCGTTATGGTAGGCAGCGAAGGCAGCATCTCCGCGGACGAGTTTGGCTATGAAGCTACGCCCGCCAGAAAGTACACCATCGCAGTTGTCGTCAAGAGTGCCGCGATCCCCGTTTGGGAATCCCACATTGTTGCTGCGAAAAAGGCCGGCAGCGAACTTGGCGTGGAGATCCTTGACTATTCGCCCAGCAAGGCGGATAACGTCGAAGAACAGAAGCGTATCCTTGAGGATCTCATCACCACCGGCGTTGATGCGGTCATCCTTGCACCGGCCAACACCGAAGCGGTCAAAGGCCCTGTTCAGGATCTTATCGATGCGGGCATCCCCGTCATCTACGACAACACAATGGGCCCGTCCGATGTAGACTACCTGACCTATGTCGGCGTTGACAATGCGGAAGTTGGCCGCATGATCGCAGAGGAAATGGCTGCCAAGATCGACTATAAGGGCAAGGTCCTTGTGATGGAGGGCGTTCCCGGTCAGGCAACATCCGATGTCCGTACAAAGGCAGCCATGGACGTGTTTGCAAGCTATCCCGACATCACCGTCGAGAGCGGCGTTACCTCCTGGCAGACCGATGAAGGCCGTAAGCTTGCAGAGGACTACATCACCAAGTGGGGCAATGAACTCAAGGCGATCGTAGCAGTCGGCGGCAATCAGGCAGAAGGCGCTGTGGAAGCGGTCAAGGCAGCCGGTATGCAGGGCGAGATCCTGGTCAGCGGCTTTGACGTTCAGGAACCGCAGTACCTTGCTGTCGCCAATGGCGACGAGATCTTTACGGTTTCTCAGGGTGTCTATCAGCAGTCGTATCTGAGTGTTGTGGCGGCGATCCGTGCGCTGAACGGGGAGAGCGTGCCGCGTCAGATCAACTGCCCGATCACGATCGTCGACAAGGACAACCTTGACAGCATGGACGAGCGTCCGGCAGCTTTGCAGAATCGCTGAGTCATACAAACGATCCTTTTCTATCCTCCATCCTGCTTTGGCGGCTTGCAAAGCTTTGCAAGCGCTGAAAAGACTGGGCAGCCAGCGCACGCTGGCTGCCCGATGTCTATTCGGGCAAAATAGAAAAGCAAATAAAAGGAACGTTTGCACACGGACATGGAGCACAATGGATGTTGTGCAGTTTTGACAGAAAAATCGATTGAAATTGGATAAATTGCATATTTACAACGCTGCACAATCCTGCTATTATTAACTTGTTGGACAAGCAACAGGCTGGAGGCATGAATGTGATGATGGATCGGGCACAGAAGAAAAAGCTGTATCTGACATCGCTGATGGTGTCCGTTGTGGCAACGGCAATCGGCTCGGGTGCAATGGGCGTGATGCTCAGCTCCATCATCGACGCCTACGACTTGCAGACGGCACAGGAAGGCTACATGAGCAGCTGCATCAGCGCGGGCGCGTTGGCGGCATTGCTGGGCGGGATCCTTCTGCGTGGGCGTGTGAGCAAGCCGGCATTCATTTTCTGGGGTGGCACACTGATGTCAGTTATGCTGCTGCTCAAGGGCACAGCCATTCCGTTCGGTGTGTTTCTGGCTGTCTGTACGGCGATGGGCCTTGGAATGGGCGTTATGGATTCCTTCCAGAGCGCATTTCTTGCAGATCTGATTCCGGAGCGCTCGGCGCAGGGGCTTGGCGTACTGCATGGTATTTTCGGTGTGGGCGGCTTTGCACTGCCGCTGGCGCTGCATCGGCTGCTGGCTGGGCACGGTTGGCGGCAGGTATATGTGATGATCGGCCTTGTATGTTTGGCGCTGATGCTACAGTTTGGCCTCGCCAGCAGGAAGATGGCACATGACCGGCTCTTCGCAGTAAAGCTCGAGACCTCAGGAAACTTCTCGCAGATCCGGAACTTTATAAAGCAGCCGTATTTCTTTGTGTTGCTGCTGTGTATCTTTCTTGGCGCAGCGGCGCAAAACGGAGTCTTGGTCTGGACAGTGCGCTATGTCAGCGGAACGCTGAAAAGCGAGGCGCTGGCGCCGCTGTGTCTGTCCCTGTTCTGGATCGCGAGCACTGTCAGCCGCGTGATGACACCAAGACTTCCAGTTCGGCCGAGCGCTGTACTTGCAGCGGGTTCCGCGCTGACAGCGGCAGTCTGGACAGCTGGCATTGTGTCGGAAAACGCTGTGATGATGCTCATTTGCTGCATCATCGGCGGACTTGGAAGCGGCTGCTGCATTCCGGTGCTGCTGAGCGAGGGCGCGGCGTTCAGCCCGGAGAACACAGGGCTTATAACAAGTATTCTGATGATCGTAAAAACGATCGGGCAGATCTTGATGCCGCTTGCCGTATCGGCAATACGCGCGTCGACCGGCGAAACGGCGGGCATGCTCTTGATCGCTGCGGCTTTTCTGGCAGACGCCGTCGCAGTGGCAGGACTGATTTATGTGAAGAAAAAAGACAGATAGCACTATCATACAAAGGACAAAACGATTCAGGAAAGACATCAAAATAGGAAGTCTGTATCGGCTTCGGCCGGAACAGAAAAGCAGAACAGAAAGGATTGCGTATGGGAAGCGAGATGAAGCAGACCACTGCGGACGCGTGTGTGGTCGAAATGCGTCATATCAGCAAGGTATTTCCCGGCGTGAAAGCGCTTGAAGACGTGAGTTTTGACCTCCGTCCCGGAGAAGTACATGTGCTGATGGGCGAAAACGGAGCCGGCAAGTCGACGCTGATGAAGGTACTTGCAGGCGCGTATGTACCGGACGACGGCGAGCTGTATATTTCCGGCGAGAAGATCACGAAATTTGACCCGATCTCCATGAAGAACAAGGGCGTTGGGATCATCTATCAGGAGTTCAATCTGATCCCGTATCTGAATGTTGCTGAAAACATTTTCATCGATCACATGCAGCAGAAAGGCGGTCTGCTTCGGAAAAAGCAGATGCATGCTGAGGCGCAGAAGATCCTGGAAGATATGAAGATGAAGGTCGATACGCATGCGCTGACCAGCACCATTCCAGTTGCACAGCAGCAGATGGTCGAGGTCGCAAAGGCACTGACGCATGATGTCAAGGTGCTTATCATGGACGAGCCGACAGCGGCGCTGTCGGGCGTGGAGATCGAGCAACTGTTTGCCATCATCCGCCGTCTGAAGGCCAAAGGCGTCGGGATCGTCTACATTTCTCACCGTATGCAGGAGATCCCGCAAATCGGCGACCGCATCACCATCATGCGTGATGGTCAGCATATACATACCTGTAACGTCAGCGATATTACGAACGATGAGATCGTGAGTCTGATGGTCGGCCGTCAGATCGGCAAGCTCTATCAGCGCAGTGAGCACACGTCGGGTGAGGTCATGCTGAAGGTGGAGCATTTGAACGCGAAGAAGGAGCGTTTGCAGGATATCAGCATGGAGGTTCACGCAGGCGAGATCGTCGGCCTGTCCGGATTGGTCGGCGCAGGGCGGACGGAACTGGTACGCGCTATTTTCCACGTTGATCCGTATGAAAGCGGCACGATCACACTCAAGGGCGAGGAGATTTCCCGCAAGGCGACCACACATGAGATGATTGAAAAGGGTGTGTCCCTTATCCCGGAGGACCGCAAGCGGCAGGGCCTTTCGCTGATCCTTCCCATTTCCCAGAACATCGTCATGGCAAGCCTTGACCGGCTCAGCCCGAGGCTCTGGATCCAGAAAAAAGCGGAAAAAAAGGTCATAGACCAGTATATCAAGGAATTGAACATCATCACGCCGTCGTCGGAGCAGAAAGCCAACAATCTATCCGGCGGCAACCAACAGAAGGTCGTACTTGCAAAGTGGCTGTGTACACAGGCGGATGTAATTATTTTCGACGAGCCGACCCGTGGCATCGATGTGGGCGCGAAAAAGGAGATCTACTCTTTCATGGACAACCTGACGAAGCAGGGCAAGGCCATCATCATGATCTCCTCCGAAATGCCGGAGATCATCGGCATGAGCGACCGGATCTATGTTATGCGCGACAGAAAGATTGTAAAAGAGCTGAAGGCGGAGGAGGCAACGCAGGAGCTGATCCTGTCGTATGCGCTCGAGGGTGCCAGAGAGGAGGATGAACATGCAGAAGCTTAAACAAGGGTTCAAAAAGATACCGCTCATTTTGGTGTTCATCCTGGCACTGGTCGTAGTATTCAGTCTGAAGACCAAGCAATATCTGACGTACCGCAACTTGCTCGTGCTGCTTCAGCAGGGTTCTGTTTTGCTGATCGTGGCATCCTCTGCAACGTTCATCATCATCAGCGGCGGTCTTGATCTGTCGCTTGGCGCGATCCTGACGCTCAGCGGGATCACGGCGGCGCTTGCTGTGACGGCGGGCGTACCGATTCCGGTCGTATTTGTGGTGGGTGCGCTGACCGGTGCGGTCTGCGGACTTCTCAACGGCTGGCTCATCTCGTGCTGCGGGCTTCCGCCATTTATCACAACGCTTGGTACGCAGGGCATTTTCTATGGGATAGCGCTTGTGCTGACGAACAAGGAGGGCATCGTCATCTATGATGAAGCGTTCCTTACCATCGGCGCAACGCTGAACCGGAAGATTCCGATGGCGTTCTTGTGCTGTCTGGTCCTCTACATCATTATGATCCTGGTTCAGGATCGGACGCGCTTTGGCCGATATTTGTTTGCGATTGGCGGCAATGAAGAGGGCGCGCGTCTGTCGGGCGTTTCCACAAAGTTCTGGAAAGTCATGGTTTACGTTTTTGCGGGCCTGATGACAGGCTTGGCAGCGGTCATCCTGACCTCCCGTCTTGAGGTCGCCGACCCGATTGTCGGAAAGAAGTGGGAGTTTGAGGCGATCTGCTGCTCCATCCTTGGTGGAACGAGCATGAACATCGGCAAGGGCGACGTAAAGGGTACCATCCTTGGCGTAGCGCTGCTGACTGTCATCCGAAGCGGCATGAACGTCATCCGCATTCCGTCGATGTGGCAACCGGCTATCCTGGGCGTTATCCTGATCCTCTCGATCGTGTTCCAGGTCCGGGCATCCATGAAGGAGGCACGCGCATGAAAAAGAAAATCAATACTGCGCTTCCGGCACTGAGCCGGATGGGCGTACTGCTTCTCATCATTGTGATGGGTGTCATCATCGACCCATCGTTTTTGAGCCTGAGAAATATCAGCAACAACCTTGCAAACGCAAGTATCCTCATTATCCTCGGCGTGGGTGAAACGGTTGCCATTATCACGAATGGCCCGGATCTGTCGGCCGGCTCCATCATGACGATGGGCGGCGTCGTCACGGCGATTCTGCTGAAAAACTATCAGATTCATTTTGTGGTTGCCATTCTTGGCGGACTTGCTGTGGGCGCGCTGCTCGGCGCGATCAACGGCTACATGATCGCCTACATCAAGATCCCGGCGTTCATCTCGACCTATGGTCTGCAATGGGCTGTGTTTGGATTTGCGTATGTGGTCCTGAACGGCTACGTGATCTACTCTTTCGATGATGCGTTCCGATTCATCGGCAACGGCGCGGTCTTCAAGTATTTCTCCATGACAACGGTCTGTATGATGGTGATCGCGGTGATTGGCACCCTGCTGCTTAAACATACGACACTGGGACGCAAGTTCTATTCCGTCGGCTCAAATGCAGTGCAGGCAAACATGTCCGGCATTGACTCGAAGAAGGTCATCATGAAGGCCTTTGTTTTCAGCGGCCTTATGTCTGCTGCCGCCGGTATTCTGTATGTTGCGCGAATGAACTCTGTCCAGTCTGATATCGGCAGTGCATATCTTCTGAATGTGCTTGCGGCTGTTTACATGGGCGGTACCAGCGCCGCAGGCGGTGAGGGAGGCATTCCCGGCACGATCGTAGGTGCGCTTGCCATGACGATGGTCGCCAACTGTATGAACCTTCTGGCGGTGTCGAGTGAGATGCGCGATGCAGTGATCGGTTTTTTGATTATTGTGACTGTCCTGCTTGATACTACGATGCGCCGCCAGATGGAAAAGAGGAAAAGCGTATGAAATTTATCCCTGCATCCGAGGGCCGCTGCTTCACGCCGGCCGGACACGATAAGACGGTAACTTCCCGACTGATCTATAAAAATGCTGTGGACATCCATGTGACGACATTTCCGGCAGGCGCCGGAATGGCAGAGGAAGTTCATGCGGACTTTACTCACCTGTTCTTCGTTCTGTCCGGGCAGATGGAGGTGATTCAGGGCGGCAAGATCCTCAAAACGCTTCAGGCGGAGGATGCTGTGCTGATCCCGGCGGGCGAGCGCCACGAAATCCGCAATATATCCTCAGAAGAAATGACATTTTTAGCCATGAATTTTACAGAATAAAAGGAGAAGAAAACATGAAAAAGGTATTGAAGCCCTTCAAGTTCGGCACCATGAAGACTGCAGCTGACTTTGAAAAGACCATGACCGAAGCCGGATTGCCCTTCCCGGTTGACGAGAACGTCGACATTCTGGCAAAGCCGATTCAGATCGGCGACAAGATCGTTCCGAACCGCCTGTGCATCCAGCCGCTCGAAGGCTTTGACGGTGAGCCGGACGGAAGCCCCTCCGATCTCATCCGCCGCCGCTACAAGAGATACGCCGGCGGCGGCGCGGGCATGATCTGGTATGAATCCATCGCAATCTCAGAAGACGGCCGCTGCAATCCGCTTCAGATGGTTATCCGTCCGTCCACGGTTCAGTCGATCAGGGAAATGGTCGAGGAGGCCAACGCCGAGGCCATTAAGAACTTCGGCAGAAGACCCTATAACGTCCTGCAGCTTACCCATTCCGGCCGCCGCAGCAATAACAAGCAGTGGCAGTCCACGCCGCTTGCTGTCTGCGAGAATCCGTATATGGACGATCACAACAGCATTGACGGCAGCAGCGGTAAGATCACCATCGCTTCTGACGATAAGATCGAGGAGATCATCCGCGGCTTCATTGACGGCGCGATCCTCGCCAAGCAGGCGGGCTTTGATGCGGTCGATGTAAAGATTTGTCATGAATATATCCTGCGTGAGCTTCTGTCTGCTTTCACCCGTCCAGGCAAGTTCGGAGGCAGCTTCGAGAACAGAACCAGAGCGGTCTTTATGATCATCGACGGCATCCGTGAGCATCTGGGCGATTCGATCGACATCTGCGTCCGCATGAATGCGTATGACTGTGTGCCCTATCCGTATGGCTGGGGCATGAAAAAGGAAGAGGGCGTCATGGAACCCGATCTGACCGAGCCAATCAAGCTCTGCCAGATGCTGGTTGAAAGAGGCGTGCGCCTGATCGACCTGTCGACGATGATGCCGCGCTATCAGCCTTATGGCCGCGGTCTGATGGCTGAGCATGAGGAAGGCCCCGAGGCGGAGATCAACCCCTACAAGGGCACGTTCGATCTGCTGAAGGCGACGAAAGAGATCAAGGATGCAGTTCCCGGCGGTATCTTTGTCTGCACCGGCCTGACATGGCTTGAGCAGTTCGGCGGCAATGTCGCTGCCGGCGGCATCCGTGACGGCTGGTTCGATCTGGGCGGCTTCGGACGTCAGGGCTTTGCATATCCGGACTTTGCGAAGGATCTGCTTCAGGACAAGACCATGTACCGCAACAAGTGCTGCGTGCTGTGTGACAAGTGCTATGACCTTATCCAGATCGGTCACTGCCAGACCGGCTGCGTCATGCGCGATCAGGAGGTCTATCTGCCGCTCTACAAGAAAAACGTATTGAAGAAATAAAAAGCGAAGAAGAGCATATTGAAACACCCCAAGTAAAATCGAAGCGCGATAACCGTATATTTGAAAGGAGCACGCAATGGAAAAGAGATTTTTGATCCCAGGAACAGACCTCTCGGTCTATCCCATCGGCCTTGGCACCGTTGACGCCGGCCTGCGCTGGGACGGCGCAGACGCTGACCGCATTTTTGATACCTATCTTGGCCAGGGCGGCAATCTGATTGACTGCGCGCATGTCTATTCCGACTGGGTACCGGACGAAAAGGCGCGCGCAGAGCGCGTGCTGGGCGATTGGCTCACCCGCAGCGGCAAGCGTAATGAGGTTACGCTTATCACCAAGGGCGGTCATCCCGACATGGTCGGCCCGAACGCTGATACCCACAAGAGCCGCATGACGCATGCGGACATGGTTGAAGATCTGAATGCTTCGCTCAAGCAACTCCGTACCGACCACATCGACATCTACTTCTACCATCGTGACAACCGTGCACAGAGCGTTGAGGAAGAGATCGAGACGATGGAAGGCTTCGTCAAGGAAGGCAAGATCCGCTACTACGGCTGCTCGAACTGGGATGTCGACCGCATGAAGGCCGCTGACACATACTGCAAGCAGAAGGGCTATCGCGGCTTTGTTGCTGACCAGAGCCTTCTGAACCTCGGCATGAAGTTCATGAACCCGCTGCCCGACGATACCCTGCGCTACACCAAGGGTGAGGCGTTTGAGTATCATGTCAACACTCCGACCAACCTCGAGATGCCGTACATGGGCAACTGCAGCGGCTTCTTCCACATCTACGCCGCACAGGGCGAAGCGGGCGTCAAGAATAACCCCTACTTCACTCCTGGCAACCTGAAGGTCGCCCAGAGAGTCGTCGAGCTTCAGAAGAAGTATGGCTGCTCCATCACCCAGGTCGTTCTCGGCTTCTTCTATCATCAACCGTTCACCTGTGTGCCGCTTTATGGCCCGGCCTGCCCGGAGCATATTATCGATGCATGCGGAACGCTTGATGTGCCGTTCACCACAGCGGACTATGAAATGCTTCTCGCTGACTGAGCGAGATATAATTCCCGGGATCGTTTCCTGAATCAAGCTTCGTCTTCTGAAGCAAATTCAAAGAGCCTGTTCGCCTGCATTCCGGGCGGACAGGCTCTTTTGCGTGGCCGGCGAAAGCGGGAGAAAAGGAACGCCCCGGGGCTGCAGTGATTTTCCGTTTACCGCAGTTCCGGGGCCGATCGTGCCGCATATAAGGCGTGGGAGCTTCTGCGCGTGTATGCGCAGGAGCATCAATCGCTCAGCAGGTGGAACAGATGCCGCTTATAGCCCTCTGCTTCGACCTTGGAGCAGACGGTGCAGTTGTCTGCGTGATGCAGCTGGTGATGTTTGTCGATCGAGAAATAGCCGTAGGCCAGCGTGTGGCTGATCTCAATGTCGCAGTACGCGCTGTACGGCTCTACCATCAGATCGGGATACAGGCAGGCCATCATAATGACGCTGTCAATGACGCCGAAGCCTGCATGTCCGAACTTTTTGCGGTCATACTCCCGCAGGGACTGCGTGCAGCGGATGCAGAAGTTGGATACCGGATGATCCTTGGCGCGGAGCATTTCGAGATCCTCCGGTGTGATCTCCGTGCCGAAGCGGGCAACATCCCACGTCACCCAAACAGCGTTGAAGCCTGCGTGCATGACAATGTGGGCTGCCTCTGGGTCGACATAGACGTTGAACTCGGCTGCCGGCGTGGCATTGCCCTGATCATAGCCGGTGCCGCCCATGATCCAGAGCTTTTTCAGCTTTTTCGCGATGGCGGGCTCCTTGAGGTAGGCCATGGCTACGTTTGTCAGCGGTCCGAGCGTGATGAGCTCCAGCTCACCGTCGCTGGCCATGATGTGCTCGACAAGGGCGTCGACCGCATGCTGCTTTTCCGGCTGATGCGCCGGATAGGGCAGGTTCATCTCGCCGAGACCGTCGCTGCCGTGGACGTAGTCCGCCGAAAACAGCTTTTCCTTGACGATCGGGCGGCTCATGCCGCTGTAGACAGGCGGGAAATAGGTGTCGGCGACCTCCGTTGCAATCAGTGCGTTCTTCACGCAGATCTCCAGCGGCACATTGCCGCAGACGACTGTGATGGCGTCCACATGGACGTCCTCCGTAGCGCGCAGGGCCGCGATGATGGCCCATACATCGTCCGAACCGGTGTCGGTATCAATCAGGATATGTCTCATAGTATCAGGTTTCTCCCTTTATTTTTTATATTCAAAGAATTTGCCTTCCGCACGCGGCGCGGAGGTGTTTTTAGACGAGAAGATCAGCACAACGAGTGTGATGAGGTAGGGCGAGATCTTCAGATACACCGGCGGGATCGCCGAGAAGGAGGACCAAAGCGTGGAGATCTGCGCAATGGTGAGGGCGAAACCGAAAAAGAGCGTGGTGATGAGGATCTTGAATGTGCGCCACTGGCCGAAGATGAGGCCCGCAAGGGCGATGAAGCCGAGGCCGTTGACGCTGCCCGTGGACTGACCCGCGACCGTCAGCGCATAGACCGCCCCGCCGAGGCCCGCGAAGGCGCCCGAGATAAGAACACCGCTGTAGCGGACCTTTGCCACATCGATGCCTGCCGCGGCGGAGGCCGCCGGGTTTTCGCCGCAGGAACGCAGGCGCAGGCCGAAGGGCGTTTTCTCGATCACATACCATGAGAGAACGGTGAGGGCAAGGATGAGCCAGGTCGTTGCATAGGTGCTGCTGAAAAGGATGGGGCCGAGGACGGGAATCTTGCTGAGCAGCGGAATATCGAAGCGCGGAAGGCTGTTGATGACCACGATGCTCACGCCCGCGATCTCGCGCGAAAGATAGACCGCAAGCGCTGCTGCAAGCAGGTTGATGGCTGTGCCGCAGATGGTCTGATCCGCGTTCATATTGACGCTGGCAAAGGCCAGAAGCACAGACGTCAGCACGCCCACGAGCGCGCCGAGCAAAATGCCGAGCGTCACCGCTGTCTGATAGCCGAGCGTGGGGCCGAGCAGACTGACGCAGAGCACGCCCGCCAGCGCGCCGAGCGTCATGATGCCGTCGAGTGCGAGGTTGATGATGCCGCTGCGCTCGGAGAACATGCCGCCCAACGCGGTGATGAGGATCGGCATGGTATACGCGATGGCGTAAGGCGCCATGGACAAAATCGTACTCATTTCTTCCCGCCTCCCGTGTGTTTTTTACGATACCAGGCCAAGAACCGGTCGAAGTACCGGTCTACAAACTTGCTGATGGCCGCAAAATAGATGATGATGGCAATGATGGTGTCTGCAATTTCGGGGGCGATCTTTGTCATGACGCTCATAAAGCCCTTGCCGGTTTGCAGGATGGCGAAGAAGATTGAGGCAAACACGACGCCGACCGGCGAGATGCCACCGAGCAGGGCGACCGCGACGCCGTCGAAGCCGTGCGAGGGCTGGACACCGATGCGGATGGCTGTGCAGTAGCCGCAGTAGTACGACACGCCGGCCAGCCCCGCCAGCGCGCCTGCGATGGCCATGGAGAGCACGGCGTTTTTCTTGACGTTGATGCCGCCGTATTCCGCGGCCTCCGCATTGAAGCCGACCGCGCGCATCTCATAGCCGATGACCGTGCGGCGCAGGATGTACTGCACGATCACGACGCAGGCAATGGCCAGAATGAAGCCCCAGTTGAAGCTGGAGCTGCCCGTGAAGGAGAGCAGCAGGTCGCTGCGCAGCGAAGCTGCGGCGGGAACACTCTGCGATTCAGTGGCCATACTGGAGGATTTGAAATAGTCGGAGATCACATAATAGACTGCCCAGTGCGCGATCCAGTTCATCATGATGCCGGAAACGACCTCATTGACATTGAAGCGCGACTTGAGATAGCCCTGAATGCCGCCGTAGACTGCGCCGCCCAAAAATCCGACCAGCACAACGAGCGGAAGCAGGAGCGGCCGGGGCAGATCCACGGTCAGCGCAGTGATGACTGAGAGCAGGCCCGCCGCGACCATCTGGCCGGTCGCGCCGATGTTGAAAAGGCCTGTTTTATATGCGAATGTCACGGAAAGGCCCGTAAACACCAGCGGAATGGCATTGGAGAAGGTGTTGAAGATGCGCTCCTTGGAGGAAAGCCCGCCCTTGAAAAGCGCAATGAAGCACTGTATCGGGTTCTGTCCGGAGGCGATCAGAAGAATACTGCCGACCAGAAAGCCGAAGAGAATGGCGACGATGGAAACCAGCAGCGGCCGCAGGGAGGACGAGCGAAAAGTTTTTTTCATGTCAGATAGCCTCCCTTTCCATACCGGCCATCATGTGGCCCACGATAGACTCTGTCGCCTCGGCCTGCGACACCTCTCCGATCAGACGGCCCTGATTGATGGCCAGAATGCGGTCGGAGAGCTGGAGCACCTCGTCAAGCTCCAGACTGACGAGCAGCACGGCTTTGCCGCGGCTGCGCTCGTCCAGAAGTCGGTTGTGGATGTATTCGATGGAGCCCACGTCCATGCCGCGGATCGGCTGGAAAGCGATGAGCAGCTCATGCGGCCGCTCGATCTCGCGGCCGACAATGGCTTTCTGCTGGTTGCCACCCGACAGGCCGCCGGCTTTCGACCGCGCGCCCTCGCCGCAGCGTACGTCGTATTGCTCGATGATCCTGTCGGCATAGGCCCGCATCGCGTCGTGCTTCAGGACGCCGTGGGCGGAAAACGGCTCCGAGCCGCAGCGTCCAAGGACGATGTTTTCCTCCAGCGTGAAATCCAGCACCAGACCGCGCCGCTGCCGGTCTTCCGGGATATGGGAAATTCCGGCAGCGATCCGCTTGCTGACGGACGCATGCGTGATGTCCTGACCGCAGAGGGTGATTTTGCCGTCTGCGACCGGGCCGAGGCCGGTAATGGCGTTGACCAGTTCGGTCTGGCCGTTGCCGTCGACACCGGCGATGCCGACGATCTCACCGGCATGGATGTCGAAGCTGAAATCGTTGACCTTCAGGACATTCTGCTCGTTTTTGACACTGAGATGCTCCACCTTCAACACGCACTTACCCGGCGTCTGGGGCTGCTTGTCGATGTTGAAGTGTACCACGCGCCCCACCATTTTGTCGGCCATTTCCTGCGTGGTGGTATCGGCGACGTTGACTGTGTCGACAAGCTGGCCGCGCCGGATGATCACGCAGCGGTCGGCGACCTGCTCGATCTCCTTGAGCTTGTGGGTAATGAGGATGATGGACTTGCCCCGTGCGACAAGCGAACGCATGATCGCGATCAGATCTTCGATCTCTTGCGGCATCAAAACGGCCGTAGGCTCATCAAAAATGAGAATATTTGCGTCGCGGTAGAGCATTTTCAGGATCTCTGTGCGCTGCTGCATGCCGACGGTGATCTTGTCAGTGCGGGCGTTCGGATCAATGGCCAGACCGTAGCGCTCACTGAGCTCCTGCACACGGCGGACGGCCTGCTTCATGTTGAGCTTCAGGCCGTTGCCCGGCTCGGCGCCGAGCACGATGTTTTCCGCAACCGTGAAGTTGTGGACCAGCTTGAAATGCTGGTGCACCATGCCGATGCCGAGGCGATTGGCCTCGCGGGGGTCGCTGATGTGGACCGGCTCGCCGTTGACGAGGATCTCACCGGCGTCCGGCTTGTAGATGCCCATGATGATGTTCATCAGAGTCGTCTTGCCCGCACCGTTTTCGCCGAGCAGGGTGAGGATCTCGCCCTCATGCAGCTGGAAGGAAATATTGTCGTTGGCGCGCAGGCCAGGGAAGTCCTTGACGATCCCGCGCACCTCCAGAACAACCTTGTCGTTCATACCTTCGCTCCTTTGCGTAGAGTCTATGGCAGCACCGCACAATTGCGTCTTCGCGCCTCGACGGATCTTTTCCGCCAATTCTGCGGTTTGAAAAGGTTGAAATACATACAGTATTCCTGCACGTTTCAAACCTTACCTTGACGAAAAATCTCTCGCCGAGGCTGCTTGCCGAATTGTGCGGTGCTGCCCTATACAAAACGGGAGGAAAGGGGCTTTGCCGCTTTTCCCCCCGTTCGGGTTCAGATTATGGGTTTGTGAGGCGCGGGATTCAGTTCCATGCGGAAACGTCAACCATGTCCTTGCTGACGACGTATTCGCCGGAGGCGATCTTCTCGGTCATCTCGTCCACAAGCTTTTGCGTTTCATCGCTGAAGTTCGGGTTGACTTCCGGGCAGCCGAGCGCACCGGAGGCCACGTCCAGAACGAGGTACTCGCCGCCGGGATAGGTGCCGTCCAGATACTGGCCAATGACATAGTAGGCGGAGTTGCCGACCTGCTTCATTGTGGTGGTCATGGTGACGGAGGTCTTGCCATCGGAGAGCAGACCGTCGTCAAACTGGTCGGAATCGCAGCCGATGACCCAGACGGATTCGCCGTTTTCAGCACGGGTCTTGGCTTCGTTGAACGCGCCGAGGCTCGTGGAGCCAGCCGCCGCATAGATCAGGTTGACGCCGCTCTCATACATCTGAGCCGCGATCTGCTGGCCGAGGGCTGCGTCACTGTAGGTGCCGGACCAGACGAAGTTGTCATCGTTCAGACGGATGTTGCAGTCATAGTTTTCGTTGGCGTAGATGACGCCCTGCTTGAAGCCGGTGATGAAGAGCTTGGTGTGGTCGGTTTCCACGCCGAACAGACCGCCAAAGGAGCCTTCCTTCAGCTGTACTGCTGCGCCGAAGCCTGCCAGGAAGCCGCCCTGCTCAGCGTCAAAATCGATGGCGACGGTGTTGTCGGTGATAGTGTAGGTATCGGCGCCCTCCGCCCAGGGAGCGGTGTCGATGGTGACGAACATGACGTCCGGATACTTGTTTTCTGCTTCATATGCAGCCTGCTTGAAGGAGAATCCAGGCATGACGAGCATGTTGTAGCCGGCGTCGACAAGATCGGCGATGGACTCGAGAACAGCCGTGGTGGAGTCTTCCGTGGACTGCAGATAGCCGACCTCAACGCCGTAATCGGCGGAAGCCTTCTGCAAACCTTCCCATGCGGACTGGATAAAAGACTTGTCGTCAATGGAGGACGTGCCGCAAACCAGACCGACTTTCAGCGTGGAGGGATCCATGGCGGTATCAGAGGAGGCGTCTTCGCTGGAGTCTTCTGCGGTGTCGGCCGTGTCGGCAGACGTGCCAGACTGGGCAGTTTCACTGGAAGCTGCGTCCTTCGTCTTGCCGGAGCTGCACGCTGCCAAGCATAGCAGCAGCAAACATACAGTCAGAATGAGGCAAAGCATCTTTTTCATAAGTAGTGTATCCCCTTTTGTATCATTTTGTGGTTGCACCGCAGCCACGGATTATAGTATAATTCAGAACAGGCACGACCAAGTATGACATATGTCCTATTTGAAGATATAAAATTTTTTAATGGTGATGATTATGAAGGCAACAGATCAGCGCATCCGGGCGGAGATCCTCGCGCGCTACGACGTTGACGCCAGACGCTGCCGGGAGGTTTTTTTTCCGGCCGGACAGCAGCTGCACGCGCAGGACGCGCCGCTGGAGAACATTTTCCTCGTGATCAGCGGCTCAATCTTTATATCCAAGAGCTCGTCGAACGGATTGTCCGGCGCAAGCTGCTATGAATGCACGCATGGCTGCATCGGAGCGATGGAGATCTTTTTGGACACGATGCGTTTTGACTGCAGCTCGGTGGCCAGCACGGACGTCACTACGTTCCTGCTGCCGATCGACTATGTGCAGGAGCTGCTGCAAAGCAGCTTTACCTTCGTTAGGCAGATCGCCAGCGATCTGGCCGAGCAGCTGCAGCACACGCATGTCATTTTGAACGACGCGCAGACGCATGCGGCCGTCGAGCGTTTGGCGCGCTATTTGATGGTCGTTTCGGAGCAGCAGCTCTACCGCTCGGGGATTCAGCAGGCGGCGACCGCCATCGGCGTCAGCTATCGCCACGCCTGGCGGCTGTTTCAGGAGCTGCTGCAGGACGGCACGCTGGAAAAGGAGGGCCGCGCCTACCGGATCGCAAATACGCGCCAGCTTTTGCGGCTGGCCAGCCTGACCGGTTGAGGCAGAAGCTTCCGCAGAGAGCCACCCCCGGTCCTCCCTTTCCCTTTTGGGAAGGAAGGACCGGGGGTGTTGACAGTTTAAGCCGGGAAATGTCCGGCAGGACGGCGGGATTCCCAAGCGGGAGAGCCGCCGATTTTTTATAGGAAAGCGGCGTCCAGCTGGGCACGGAGGAAGACGGCGGACGCGGTCAGGCTAGCGAGGTAGTCTTCATCACCCGGCTGGTGCCAGAACTCGCCTGTAAACAGGCGCACGCCCTGCTCCCGTGCCAGCTGCAGACAGGGTGCGTAGGGGGTATGACCGGTGCCGAAAGCCATATCGCGGTAAACGCCGGGGCGCGTTTCCTTCAGGTGCATGGCGAAGATATGTCCCGTGCCGAGTGCGAGATCCTCCGTGATGCTGTGCCCGTAGAGCACAGCGGCATTTTGCAGATTGCCGATATCCGGGTAGACACCGAGCCACGGAGAATTGATCATCCGGACATACTCCATCGATTTTGCAACGGTGTCCATGAACGGCGTTTCCATTGTTTCAAAGGCAAGCACCACACCTGCCGCAGCCGCCAGCCCGACGGCCTTTTGCAGGCTCTCCGCGAACCATGCGCGGGTCTGCGTGTCGCCTGGCTCATAATAGACATCGTAGCCGGCCAGCTGGATGACCGAAACGCCGACCTCTGCCGCAAAATCGACGGCTTTTTTCATGATCTCGAGTGAGCGCGCCCGCACTGCCGCGTTATGCGCGCCGAAAGGATACTTCCGGTGTCCGCTCAGACACATGGTACGGATGGGCACGCCGCTCTGCCGGATCTGGCCTACCAGCTCCTGCTTCTGTTCGCACGTCCAATCCAGACGCGCAAGACGCGCGTCCGATTCGTCGATGCTGATCTCCAGCCGGTCGAAGCCGGTCTGCGCGGCGCATTCCAGCATCCGGCCGAAGCCAAGACCGGAGGGCATGGCCTTTTCATAAAGAGCTAGACTGTAGTTCGGGTTTTTTGGCATGATTTGTTTCCTCCATGGATCAGTCTGCCGTCTTGCCGGAGGCGTCGATGACCGACTGCATCTCCGACCACAGCGGGTCAAGACATTCAATGGTTTTCCGGTACAGCGCATACTTCCGGTCATAGACCTCGCGGTATTCCGGGCGCGGGTTGACCGCCTCGGAGATCCTGCACATGGCGGCAGCTGCAGCGGAAAGATCGGGGTAATCGCCGACGGCGACCGCCGAGGCGATGGCACAGCCGAGCGCTCCTGTTTCATTCGCAGCGACGGTCTGCACGGGGAGCTGGAGAATATCCGCGAACATCTGCGTCCAGACCGGGGAATTTGCCGCACCGCCTGCAAGACGGATGCACTTGGGCGGTTCAGTGCGCGTTGCAAGCAGCTTCTCGGTATGATAGCGATGGCAGAAGGCGATGCCTTCATAGACGCTGCGCAGAAGATGCCGGCGCGTATGGCCGACCGAGATGCCGACGAAGCTGCCTTTTGCATTCGGGTGTACGTTCGAGGCCATCAAAAACGGCAGGAACACGGGAACGAACGTTTCAGGCGGGATCGACTCGACCCATTCATTCATCACGTCGTAAACGCTGCGTCCGGCTTCCTTAGCGGCCTCTTTGACCTCGGGGAGAAGCTGCCGGACGAACCATTCATTGTTTCCGGCAGAGGTGGCGCTGCTCTCCTCAATGAGATAGTATTCCGGCAGAGCGAACAGAGAGTTCATCAGGACCCGTCCGTCCGTGACCGGCTCGCGGCGCAGGTATTCGTTGATCGACCAGGTGCCCGCGATCATGCAGATCCGCGATGGATCGGTCACGTCGACGGCCAGCGCGCAGGCGTCGATGTCAAACATGCCGCCGATGACGGGTGTTCCCGCAGGCAGGCCGCAGGCTGCTGCGGCCTCCTCGGTGACATAGCCGCAGATCTCCGCTGCGGTGCACAGCGGCGGCAGCGCCGGCGCGATGCATTCCAGCCCGAACAGCCGCAGAAGCTCCCTGTCATACTGGCGCGTGTACAGATTCAGAAGGTTTGCGCCGGAATAATCGGTCAGCTCGGCCTTCGCCTCGCCCGTCAGTCGGAAGCGGACATAGTCTTTACAGGCGAAGACCCACTGCACATTTTCCAGCACGCCCGGCTCGTGATCGCGGATCCACGCCAGCAGCGCGACCGGCTGACAGGCCATGATATGCTGGCAGGAACGGGCGAACACGGCTTCCTCGGTGCCATCCTGCTTCCAGCGCACCGGATATTCCCATGCACGGTTATCCGATGAAATGATACCCCTGCGCGCGGGCCTGCCGTCCTTGCCCCACAGATAAAGCCCCTTACCGTGGCCGCAGATACCGACGCAGGCGACGTCCTTCGGCGCAACGCCGGACTGTTCCAGAACGCCGCGGATCACGGCGCAGTTCGCTTGCCACATCTCCTCCATGTCGCGCTCAACATAGTCCGGCTGCGGCGTCAGCATGGCGGTGGACATGCTGCAGACTGCGATTTCCTCGCCGGTGCTGCTGAAAAGCGCCGCTTTGGTGGTAGTGCCGCCGTTGTCCAGACCGATATAATAATGCATAATCGTTCTTCCTTTCCCCTTTGCAGGATTCCGCGGCACAGCCGCGAAAAGGCACCCACAAAACCGGGCGCGCGCAAATGTGCTTCCGCCGGATCTGCGGGTGCCGCCATCATTTATATTGTATCACAATTCCGCTGCGCGGTAAAAGAGATTTTTCCTCAGCGCTTGAGTGTGACAGCCGCCTCGTATTCCTTAACGGTCTTGAGCCAGCTCTGGCCGACGGGGACATTTTTGCTCATGCAGTAGTAATCCCACACATCTGCGAACGGAAGCGTCTTGGATTCCTCGAGAAGCGCCAGACGGGAGGTGTAATCACCCTCCTGCTCAGCCTTGAGGATCGGAGCCATTGGATCGAGCGCTGCCTTGAGCAGAGCCTTGCGCGTGTCGCGCACGCCGATGATCCAGCAGGCGATGCGGTTGATGGAGGCATCGAAGTAGTCGAGGCCGATGTTGACGCGGCCCTGATAGCCGTTGTGGATGATTTCAGTGGCGATGGCCTGAAGCTCGTCGTTCCAGATGACGACGTGGTCGCTGTCCCAGCGGACACCGCGGCTGACGTGCAGCATGACCTGCGGCAAGAAATTCAGGATTGCGGTCAGCTTGGCTGCAATGCTCTCGGTCGGATGGAAATGGCCGGCATCCAGCGTGTAGAGAATATTGCGGGTGGCGGCATAAAGGAGCGAGAACTCGTGGCTGGCGACGGTATAGCTCTCAACGCCGAGACCGAAGAGCTTGCTCTCAAGGGCGTCGACGGTGTCCTTCGGGTCGAATTTTGCGGCAAAGATCTCGTCGAGCGCCTGTGTCATGCTCTCGCGCAGAACCAGCGTATCGGCGGGGATGTCCTTGTAGCCGTCGGGGAACCAGAAGTTGTCGATGCAGGTCTTGCCGGTGCGCTTGCCGATCTCAGCGGAGATTTCGCGGCAGCGCTTGCCGTGCTCAATCCAGAAGCGGCGCTTCTTCTCGTCAAGGCTGGTGACGGAGAAGTTTCCGTCGGACATCGGGTGGGAGAAGAAGGTGGGGTTGAAGTCAAGGCCGATGTTTCTGGCGTTGGCCCAGTCGATCCAGCGCTCGAACAGGCTGACGTCGTACTCGTCGCGGTCGACCTTGCGGCCGTCTTTCTCCGCGTGGACAGCATGCAGAGAGACCTTCATGGTGCCGGGAACGCAGGAAAGCGCGACGTCGAGGTCGCTGCGGAGCTCGTCTGCAGTGCGGGCCCGGCCAGGATAATTGCCGGTAGACTGAATGCCGCCGGTCAAAGACTCGGCCCCTTCAAAGCCAAGCAGGTCATCGCCCTGCCAGCTGTGCATGGAGATGGGGATGGCGTCGATGGCGGCCATCGCCTGTTCTGTGTCGACACCGTGCGCAGCGTAAACCTGCTGCGCCAGCTCATACCGTTTGCAAACCAGAGAATCGTTCATAAAAGCATCCTTTCTACCGGGGCGCAGAGGCACACACGGCATATAATTTAGTAAAATTTATCTCTGACCTTAAGAATAACAGCTTAAAAACAAATTGTCAATGGAGAAATCAACAGGATTTCGGGGCGATGATTGTCGAATGTGCATAAGATTTAGTAAAATTTATTTGTATTTCATGAAAGACCTTGCACCGGTACGGCGGCCTGTGCTATACTAAAGCAGACAGAACGCAACAGGAAGGAGTTTGCGGATGAAGCTGAAGGAAATTGCCGCGCAGACGGGCGTATCTCCGTCCGCAGTGTCGCTGGTGATGCATGGCCGTCCCGGTGTGGGAGCGGCCAAGCGCGAGCAGATCATGCGGCTGCTGGAGGAGAACGGCTATGCCGCAGACAAGCCTCGGCTGCGCCCGGAGGATGTGCTCCGGACAGAGAACACTGCCCGGGCGATCCGATTACTGAAATGCAAGCGCCATGCTATGCTGGTGGACGGCAATCCGGGTTTTATCAGCATGATCATCGATGCGATCAGTCTGGAATGCCGTCGGCAGGGCTATGAGCTGCTGGTCACGACCTGCAGCGCTGCCGACCTTCCGGAGATCATGCGCGCGGTGCACGCAGAACAGTGCGGCGGGGTTCTGCTGCTCGGCACGGAGTTGACAGACGGCGACCTGCGCACACTGCCGCAGCTGCCGGTGCCGCTGGTGCTGCTCGACAATGCGTCGGCAGAAACAGATGTCAACAGCATTACGATGGATAACCGAAACGCCATCCGGCAGGCACTTCGCTATCTGCATGAGCTCGGGCATAAGAAAATCGGCTTTCTTGCCAATCAGACGCCCTCAAGCAACTGTATGGCGCGCGAGAGGGCCTATTGCGAGGCAGTTCGGGAGAACGAGCAGGAACCGCAGATCTTCCGCGTGAATCCGACGCCCGATGAAGCATATCGGGCGGTGCATGATCTTCTGGCGCAAGGAGAGCGGTTTCCTACGGCGCTGATCGCGAACAACGATTCGATCGCGCTCGGCGCGATCAAGGCTCTGCGTGAGGCAGGACTCCGCATTCCGGAAGACGTATCCGTCATCGGCTTTGACAACATCCCGCTTTCCGGCATGTCTGAACCGCCGCTGAGCACGATGGAGGTTCCCTGTAAGGAAATGGGGATCTGGGCGGCGCGGTTGCTGTGCGATTGCATTCAGTATCCGTTTTCTGCTCCGGTGAAAATGCAGATTTCCACAAGGCTGCTTCCGCGCAAAAGCACGGCGGCGATACACCTTGGGATAGAATAGGAGGAACAAACAATGAAATGGTATATTCCGGACTGCTTCTGGCCGGTCAAGGATCAGGGCGATTATCTGGGACATGAGGCAATCAGCGTCCTTAACACGGCGGAAAAGCCCATTACAGCGCACATGACGCTGTATTTTGAGGATCGGGAGAAGCTGGACGGCTTTGTGCTGGAGATTCCGGCGGAGCGGACGATCCACTTCCACACAAACGAGCTGAAAAATCAGGACGGTCAGGCGATCCCGCGCGGCGTTGGCTACGCGGCAGTGATCGAATGCAGTGAGCCGGTCGTGGTGCAGTATACGCGTGTGGATGTGACGCAGCCTGCGCTGGCGATCGCAACGACGATGGCGGTCCCCGTTTGAGAAACAGCCGTTTCCCAAATGAACCAGAGCAGTTACATCGCGCGCAAGCGCAAGGAACAGAATCTCACGCAGGAGCAGCTGGAGCGGCAGAAGGGCATTCTCTATGGGGTGCCCTCATCACCCTCGGTATTTCCTGCAGCGCCATGTCGGAGGCAGCCGGGGATACCGATGTGCGCGATTCTATCTCAGGCATCTTGATAGGGCTTTCCATTGCGGAGATTCTCGCAGGCATCGGCATCGTCGGGAAAAAGCTATTGAAACAGTAATCATAACCACCGGCCGTGCCGGTGGTTTGCACTAGCCCCCTTGGGGCATGACC